>Ga0326762_1000027_pt1 | contig 93042 bp, 104 predicted proteins | sample NORPS_S_FD_207669 | JGI IMG/M metagenome (GOLD analysis project Ga0326762, IMG submission 207669) | Hot spring sediment microbial communities from Norris Geyser Basin, Yellowstone National Park, WY, United States - NOR.PS_S | ecosystem: Environmental > Aquatic > Thermal springs > Near-boiling...
GGTGGATCCTATGCCTCAGACTCTTTTTATTAGCATTACTAGCCATTCTACTCTTACCCCTATGAGCATTCCCGACAACTACTGTAGCACTATATTTTCTAGCGATCTCCTCGATGATCCTAGCTGTTTTATAGATGATATCTTCTTTCCTCTCCCTCTCACGAAGCTTTCTAAGGGCTTTCCTAGCAACCCTATCCCTGGTGGATCTATTCTCTGCTATTCTCTTCCTCCTCTCAGAATACGCTATAACGATCCTACCAATGCTAGTCTCGATCCTATAGATCTCATGTAGCCTTCTATCCACAAAGACAGCTAGTGTAACATTGTTCTCATTTATATCCACTGCAACAGCATTATCAGGGTTATAAGATACCTCGAACTCCTTTGTTAAGGTTAGATATACAAGGATCTTCCCATCAGTTAGCTTCAGCTTTAACTCGCTAGACGGCTTCCAATTGTTATAGAGATATCTATGTAGCTGTCTATGATTTCTATAGCCTATCCTTATCCACCCCCTATGTGTTCTAACCTCTATATATCCCTCTCTCAATCTCCAATCCTGGGAATCAGAATATGTTATTGTTATACTCCTTATCTCAGGCCTATCTCTTTCCGCCTGTCCTTTTTTCTTAAGCTTTTTGAATGACCTAGCCCTTCTAATGGCATCTCTATAGCACCCCTTTATGATCCTCGTGGGAAGCCATGGATATTCCTCTCTAAACCTGTTATAGAAGATCCTGTGTAAAGTGGATTGAGAAGCTCTATGCTCTAGAGCATAGCAGAGCATCTCACTAAGCATCTCCCTATATGCATCCCCAACCTCTCTAAGAGCCTCTCTACCAATACTGTTAGTCCAGCCTTCTAGGATTATTGTTCTTTTAAGGGTCTTTAAGAGCTTCTCCAACACTAACCAAGTAATTAGAAGTAGCTGAAAGTATTTAAATTTATCGCTAAACCGGCAACAGCCTCTCTAGCGCTAAGATAATTAACGATATTAAATAGAGGAAATCTCGTCCTTTAGGTGGGAGAGATGTTAGCTGGGGGGTTCGGGTTTCATCAGGCTGGCATTTTCTGGTACTAAGCCCTCTTCCGCTTGCCTCCGATGATTGTTGGTTGTCGCTGGTTTTCATTTGTTTTGGATTGCTGTGCTTCTTAATCCACAGGGATGTTAGAGCATCTATGTGGCATCGGGGGCTTCCCCCCTACTCCACCTCCCGGGCTATATGCCCTGGGAGGCTTCTCGGAAGGGCTGTCAAACCCAGCGGAAAGGGGCTCCCATCTAGGGCTAGGCCTAGAACCCCGAAGCTCTTCTGGGCGGGGCCCTCATACAGGGCCCTGGTCTTGGGAGCTCTGAGCATCATCGCTTCCCGAGGATATTCATATGCCAAGCACATGGAGGTATCATCTTATCATCAAAATAGCTAGGGATTAGATGCTTATAAGCTTAAGCAGATAACAAACAAATATAAAAACATTACTATTAACGTAAAAAGGATACAGCCCACAGCATTGAACAGAGAAAGCAATGAAGATAGGGCAATGGACCGGGGTATCCTGAATGGGCGAAGGCTAATGACGAGATGAGGCGCTTGATATAGAGCCCCGTCTGGGGCCTATGAAGCTAGGGGGACAAGTGGAAACCTACATATCGAGTTTACCCCTTTTATCTCTTTGATCTCTCTTCTTGCTCTTCGAGCGTGGTTCTATATTAGATATTAAATTATATATAAAACTGTGGAGTGTGATGGAAGGTATCTGATGGTTTGCGTTATATTTATTAATATTTTTGATTAGTACATATCTATATTGGTGTCTGCCATGGTGGTTTCGAGGAGTGTCTGGCCTGTTCTAATGATCTTTATAATCTTGGGCAGCATATTCGCAGCCGTTGTAGTGTTTTCCTATTCCCAGTCTGGGGGCATGGTGACTGGTGATAAGGTGGATCCGGAGGTGTTTAAGGAAATAGCTAGATCTGGATCTGCGAGGGTTATAGTTGCGATTAACGATCCCTTGTATGGTGATAAGGGGTTTATAGATATGTTGAGAGGTGATAGCCTGGTCAAGGCCCTTATCACGAGTGCTGAGGAGACCCAGGGTGGAGTGGTTGAGATGCTCAGAGCCTATGGAGTTAAGGTGCTTGATAGGTTGTGGCTCGTAAATGCGATAGTTGCTGAGCTCGATTCAAGGTCTCTGAGCAGCATCGTAAAGATCCCTGGTGTTGCCCGAGTTATTCTGGATCGGGTGATAGGGCTTGTAAAACCGGTTGAGGAGATCAGTATTGGAGATAGAGGGGTTATTATCAGACCCTTGGATAATGTGAGCAGATCTATAGTCCAGGCTGATAAGGTTGAGGCGCTCGGGATCACGGGTAGAGGGGTGAGGGTCGCTATATTAGATACAGGTATCCAGGTAGATCATCCATGGCTCATTAGGAATGGTACGAGCGTTGTTATAGCTGAATACGATGCTACCAGAACAGGGGTTGTCCATGTATGTGTCTATAGGAATGAGACAGCATCCCATGGAACCCATGTTGCTGGGATAATAGCTAGCCAGGATCCTGTGCATAGAGGTGTAGCTCCCGGCGTCTATATATATAATGTCATAGTGTTTAGCCCACTCCTACAGTGTGAAGGGGCTGCAGTCTCGTGGATTATAAGGGGTATTCAGTGGTCCTTGCTAGGACCCGATGGGATACCTGGGACAGATGATGAGGCCCAGATTATAAGCATGAGCCTGGGGACCCTTATACCGCCGTGGTTCTCATACTACTATGCTCGTTACGACTCCCTAATAACGGCTATCTCAAGGGCTGTTAGCGCTGGGGCTGCAGTGGTTACTGCGGCAGGCAACGCTGGTCCTGGAGGCTATACGATTAACTATCTATGCCTAGCAAGCGGGGTCATATGTGTTGGTGCGGCAGACACTAGGAGGGGTAGCCTATCCAATTCATCAGTTGCTATATTCTCTTCGAGAGGACCTATACCATTTGACACGATACTCCCCGATGTCTCCGCCCCCGGCGTTAGGATCATATCCTCGGTCCCTGTGAATACTACCGACGTCTTTAGCGGGACCTCGATGGCGACGCCCCATGTATCAGGCGTTGCAGCCCTCCTGAAGGAGGCATACCCTAGATGGGGACCTGCAGATATTAAGAGGGCTATAGTTGAATCGGCAGCCCCGATACCGATTTCAGATATATATGAGACTCCAAATCCCCTTGAGCAAGGCACCGGGATGGTGAGAGCCCTAGATGCCCTTAATAACCCTATCAGAATGCTCTTCGTGGGAGGCGCTCTAGAAGGGCTTACACAGACTCTTGTTGTGCCTCCGGGAGGTAGCGCGTCTACCGCCCTAACCATATATAATATTGGTAACTACACCCTGGGCGTTGATCTAGACTCGACAGATCTTGTCAGCTATCTAGGTACGAGCGTTATTAGAAAGACCTCGTTAGCTATATCGCCTAGGAGTATATCCATAGGGGCTGGAGACAGTGCCAGCGTAACTATAACGATCTCTGCGTCCAGCAGGGTTTTGCCGGGAACCTATGTGGGCTATATAGTGGCTACATCAGGTGAGTATAGTGCTAGGCTTCCAATAGCTGTGGTTATTCCAGCTAGCCTGGCAGAGGATGGCGTGGGCTACTCACTAACGATCTCAACATTCCTTGGAGCTGGGCCTCCTGAATGGGTTACTTATAGGCTCTATATATCTCAACCCATACCGGAGTTAGCAACTGTAACATCCTACTCTGAGTACCCTCTGCCGCTGAGCCTATATATGGTGACACCATCAAATAGATTCATAGCCTCTGTGAGCGGCCTTAGATTCCCTGAGAGGGGCGAGTATATATTAATAGTGGAGGTGCCCGGCGAATTCGCCTTGGCCGGGAGAGCTGAGATCTTGATTAGCGCCCCCAAGATCTCCCAGGGCCTTTCCCAAATAACCAATATATCTAGAAGCCTTGCCGTGATAAGAAGCGATCTAGAGGCTCTGAATGTTTCCACATACCAGAGGATCTCTGGTATAGAGCTAAACATATCATCTATATACTCAGCCATAGATATACTCAGAGGAGCTGTTAGAAGCCTAAACATATCCCTAGGCGATGTGTCTCAGCAAATAGCTATTGTCAGGAGCAACATAACGGATCTAGCACAGAGGATAGGCGAAAACACAGCATCAATATTGATGCTGAGAAACACTCTACAGGATTTCATAAACACAGCAGAAAAAAGATTCACAGGGTTAGAAGGGGCTATATCAACAGCATTCAATAATATATCATCAATCAAAAACACACTAGATAGATTCCAACAAAGCACGCAGCAAGCAATAGCAGATATTCAGAGCACCATATCATCGCTATCAAAAGAACTAAATACAACAACACTATACGCAATAATAGGACTGACCCTAGCAGTGATAGGTATAGCTATAGGGATAACAGCAATAGCACTAACAAGGAGAAGGAAATAAAGGAAGGAAACACATTGGCAGAAAGCCAACCTCCTTTCAATTCAACACCTCTAAATTAAACTGAAGATCGCTAAAAAAGGATCAGAAACAGCTTCAGGCCTCAAGTAGAATAAAAAGCCATTTTATAGTGACATGACCTCCCTTCAATTCTATAATAGATTATCTTTTTCATGCTAGGATCCAGAGCATTAACCTCCAAGCAGGTTTATTGTTTCTATCTTAATGATCATCAGACCTATCGATCCCAAGACCATCGAATATATATCCATCTCATCACAGGCATGTCCACATACACATATGCTTAAAAATACATACCCAGCCCTAAAGGAGCAGAATTTCAGAATTCTATATAATAAAATAAATAGTCACATTTGACTCATTATTAGGGATAAAAGACCTAACAAAAACATGAAACTTAGGGCCCGTAGCTCAGCCTGGATAGAGCGCTGGCCTCCGGAGCCGGAGGTCCGGGGTTCAAATCCCCGCGGGCCCGTCACAACCTTTGGACTTTTTATGTAGATCTCTAGCTCACGTCTTTCTCAGAGTTTCTGAATTTTTGTGTGATGTGCAGGATGGCAAATCTTGCCTCTTTAGGGCGGGGACGGGGTTATAATGTGTTGAGGGTTTGTTAAGGGACAAGAGCTTTAAATGATCTACAATAAAAATATCATTTATATTCCTCTATTTTATTTATATTTTATATATATTAAACTTATTATTGGGTTTAATTTGGTTTTAGAAGTAACGCTAGTGTTTTTCTACTAAGCTGAATTCCTCGATCAGATAATCACTATATAAACTTATAAAAACCCAAGATATAATTATATTAGGGGAGGTATTTTGTCAGAGGAGAAGAGGAGAGAGGAGAAAGGTAAAAGGGCTGTAGGTGAGAAGAATGTTATATATGAAGATGAAGATATCGTGGTATTAAGAGCGCCTGATGATGAGGAGCTTATAGAGCTTGTTAAGAAGAAGATCGCTGAGAATGGAAAACCGGTCTCGTGGAAAGAGCTTAGGGCATATTTCAGCGGCCTTGCTGGAGAAGATAGACTGAGAAAGGTGTTGATAAGGCTTATAGAGAATGACGAGGTTATAGAAATGCCAGACGGTACCTTTGCACTACCTGGTATGGAAAAGGGCTATGTTCCAAGATCAGATGTTAAGAGGGTTAGGCCGCTAGCTCCTAGAAAGTTTAAGGCTAGATGGGGATCGATGGCATCTAGGCTTAGAAGGCTTGGTGTGCTTGAGGAAGGCGCCTCAGCACAGGCCTCATCCGGCTCTAGCGACTCTTAGCCTAGTGATCCTGCTGATCTGGTAGATATACTATATATCTCCTAATAAGTATCGACCTATAGCTCTGGATAACCATCTTAGCGAATACCTCAATAGCGAATAACACCTTTTTATGGATGCCATGACCTCTATGGATGCTCATAGGCTCGCACTGCATCGGCTTAGGATCTCCGAAGGACTGGTTGCCTGGCTTAAATATTGATATAATCGCTTCGAGAACCACTGGTAATACTATGCTGATCCCTCCCATAGCCTTTCTCCCATCTATAAGCCATGGCATAGAGCTATAGAGATCTTCATTGTTTCCAAGCATCTTCATAATAGCCTCCCTGTACGGTGTGGCTCTTTTAGAGAACATTCCTATTATCCTGATCCTGCCCCTAGTTAGTTTCCATGTATATCTAGCCATTCTATAGCATATGGCGCATCTCTCGTTATATAACAAGATCTTGGGCATTTTATAGCCTCCAACATTCATGAGCTTCTTAATGAAGAGGCTGTTTCTCAGCATATATAGCTTTGATCCTAAGATCCTCATTATCCCTAGGGCATTTCTTATCCTTAATGATCTTCCCCACAAAGTCGCCTGGCATGAACTCCCTCTTCTCCTCATAATCCCCCTTTATACACGCAATTATTGTGTAGGTTACAATCTTCTCTCTCTGCTTTCTCTCCCTCTGCTGCAACATATTGCCAAGCATCGATATTAAGAAGAACACGAGCATCAGTATGAAGAAAATCGTCCACAACATATCTGTTTGGAGCTTTATAACCACGCGCCTCTCCCAATATTAAACCCCTATAGGGCTTATAATGCATTTGTAGCCTCGCTATCCTCATATCCCCTCACAGTTTCTGGCATGGCTACATGCCCTAGGAAGTCTGTAATAACTAGGATAGCCATCTCAGGGCTTATAATCCCTATCTCGGTTATGATGGCATCTATATACTCGGGGGGAGTTGCGTCAAAAGCGGGGTTCCTAACTTCTATACCATCTATTAATGGATCTAGCACTTCTCTAGGATCCCTCTCCTCGATCTCAACAATTTCACCTACCAAGGTGTATGGCGAGAATTTATATGTTTCAGCCGCAACATAGAATGGAACTCCATAGGTTCTTGATACAAGGGCTACTTGAGAAGTCCCGACCTTATTGATCAAAGCCCCGTTAGATGTTATGGCATCCGCACCAACAAGCACCAGATCCGCTCTCCTAACTGCATAGGTCATCGCGGAATCTGTTATAAGTACTACTGGAATCCCTCTCGACGCCAGGTCCCTAGCAGTTATGTACCCCTGGTACCTTGGTCTAGTCTCCGTAGCATATACCCTAAATCTCTTACCCTCACTCCAAGCTCTAGCCAGTATTGAGACCACTGCAGAGGAGTTACAATGAGTCACAATAGTAGCCCCATCATCTACTATCCTAGAGCCTATCTCCGCTATAAGCTCCAGAGCTTTCTCAGAGTATTCCTTGAACTCTGTTGCTACCTTTACAACAGCCTCTACAGCTTCCCTAACATCTCCATAGCCCTTTCTAACGGCCTTCATTATATAGGAGACAGCATTCGGCAGAGATACAGCTGTGGGTCTTGTTGATAGCAACACCCTCGACACCTCTTCCATGTATCTAGCAAAGCCCTCTAGATCGCCCTTATAGCCCTCAGCAGCGATCATAAGGGCTTCAGCAGTTGCCCTAGCAATCCTTCCAGCACCCCGTATCCTCATGCTCCTTATATCCTCGGCAATTCTGAGAACCTCCTCCGGGATCATGTTTTCTCTAACCTCTCCAATATCTTAGATCTAACATCCCTATATAGATCATCAAGCCTCCTCACCCTAGGAGGCCAGGATCCAAATGTCTCCCTAACTATATAGGGAATCGCGTGAGGCGATGTAAGGCCTTTCTCAGTTATTATGGCATCTATATACTCAGCTGGTACAGCCTCAAAAAGGGGGATCCAGGCCTTCACACCCATAGATACAAGATCCTGGGGGATGTCCTTCAACTCTATCTCAGGAGACCCCACCAGCTCTCCAAAGAAGGTCTCAGGAACTATTTTATAGCTCCCCGACACTACGAAGAGCCTGATTCTGGACTCTCTAGCAGCTATAGCCAGAAGAGCTGTGCCTATCTTGTTTATGATAGATCCATTGGCAGCTATGGCTTCTGCTCCTATAACGACTCTCGAAGCCCTCTTAATAAAACTCCTAATAGCCGAATCCACTATAAGGGTTACGTTAACGCCGAGGCTTTTAAGGGCCTTTGCCATCTCAACACCCTCACCAAAGGGCCTCGACTCTGTCACAATAGCCCTTACCCTTGCTCCTCTAGCAACAAGATTCTCAAAGATCTTAAGCACTGTTCCACTATACGATATAGTGAAGATCGTCTCGTCATCTTGAATCCTTTTCGAGGCTATCAAAGCAGCTTGAAGAGTCATATTCCTCACCATCTCAAACACCCTAGAAATCGAAGCAGATATCGAGGCAATAGCATCAGATACATTACTAGAATTGCTTAATAAGAAATCCTGGAATATATCCCTAGAAGCATTTATTAGCAGAGACGAATAGGGCCTCGACTCACAAGCCCTATAAAGATAATCAATAGCCCCCAAAAGCTCCTCCCAACTCCTCGAAGATCTAGCTCTTTTGAAGAACTCCTCTAAAATGCTTCTAGCAGCTTCAGTAGCTCCATAGATCATCCACTGCTCTTTCAACTCTATAGCTGATCACCTTTTCCATCTAGTCTATGCTCTTTCAGCTCTATAGTAGATCTTTGTGGGTCTTTGTCTCTCCTTTCCAGACCCTGTATATAATTTTTGTTTCTATAATATTTAAGTATTTATGGTGATCTAGCATGAAATCAACCAATTTCCACATCTCTACGAGAATGGGTTTCCATATTCTCCAAATAGCATTTCAATAACTATCACACCCCTCGTTTTCAGAGCACCTCTAACTACTAGGTTAGCTATCTTTCTCCTGCGATCTTTTCTCTTCTCACCTTCCGTAAGCTTTCCGCAGCCTTCATAGCCTCCTTACTATTTGATCTATATTTCTCCCGAATACTCTCCTCTCTATTTCTTAAGCTGTAGCCTAGAGTTATCTCGACAAGATCTGTTTTGAGGATTATTGCAGATGCCTCGTTGAGTGTTGCAGCAGAGTTCTCATTAACATTAGCAGGCTTCACAATATTCTATGGTTTATAGAATAGAAACCCCCTGGAGAGCGAGGCCTGTTCTCTATCTAATGTTAACATCAACTCTTATAAACCTATATATAACTCAAAACAGTTTCAAGGCAGCGTTGGTTATTCGAGAGCTTCTTCAGATCTTATCCTAACTTGTAATGAGAGCCAGTAGAATCCTAGATCTTTTTAATAAGGGTATATGCTGTGAGTATTATGGATGCTATGCCTAGCGCTAGTATAGCGCTTACGAATCCTATCACATCGCCCAGAACCCCTTTTAATGCCTCATACAGATAGCTGGATCTCACGCCCTCTACCAGTTTAGGCAATACACATGATAGAAACTGGTTCGACGGGAACTCCATCTCTTCGAGGGCACAGGTGTAGGGTGATACAGTCACCACTACTGAGTTAGTTAATATGGACAGTGCTGAGAGCACCATGACTAGAGGTTCTAGCCTGGGTCTCCTAGTTAGGAGGAGTTGTAGTGAGGGGGCTAGAATAGGTGTTATGGGTGTTAAGAACCTTGGGCCATAGCTGAGACCTCCATCGAAGTCATACCACATTGCGTGCGGTATTGTGTAGGATGCTAGAAAAATTACTAGCAATAGCCTCTCATATATATCTGGTATAGAGGCTATGAACCTAGGAAGCATCGATGCACCAAGGCCGAGGACTGGGTAGAGGGGTATCAAGCCTTTCCTAGGATCTATTATGAGCATGTATAGCCCATAGAGCGGATTTACAGACAGACCTAGATAGCCATCCACACCGATTCTCACAAGTAACAATGTCTCGGGGAACGAGAAGGGATTCCCCGTGGTTGCTACATTATAGAGCGCCTGCGCCGCCGCAAGTGGGGAGAAACCAGCTGTCCAGGCAATGAAGGCACATAGAAGACTCCTCAACCCGTGATACTTAGCAACATATATAGCTACTATAATGCCCAAGGAAAGGGGTGCTAGAAATGCCATAGGATCCATGAGAAGGGTTAGGGACGATAAGAAGCCGAGTAAGAGGTATTTCAGCTCATCACCGCCCCTTCTTACAATAGATACCGATAGATATAGAGCTAAGAGCATCGAGAATGTAAGGGGTGCTTGAGGGAATATATGGCTTGAATATATCCAGAGCAATCCGCTTAACGAGATCACTAGGGTAGATGCTAATACATAGCGATCTCCGTAGAGCCTTGTGAAAAGATATATAACAACCGTGGATGCCAGACCATATAGAGAAACCACAACCCCCCCTATTAAAAGCTGGTTACCCGAGATCCCGAAGAAACAGAGCGGGATTGATATTACAAGAGGAAGGCCGATAGGTCCTGCAAAGAGGTAGTTAGAGTTATATTTAACAACATCCACATATACAGAGTAATGCTCCTCTAGAAATACTTCTCCCCTGCATATCTTACTTGATAGATCTATCAGAGGAGCTGTATAGCTTGTGAACCAAATAACGTTTATACTTAGTATATAGATTACCCCAACGATAGAGAAGATAATTATTAAGATTACTATCCTTTCACCGATTTTCTTGAGAGCCAACATCCAGAAGATTAGACATTAGCAAACCTAATAAGTAACACTGATCCGAAACACTCATCAGACAAACATTTTAAAACCTGACCAAATAAGCTACAAGCTAGAAGCATCGCACTTAACCGGAATAAAGATTTATTATTATCTTCTAATACCTAACGACCCCTTTCTGCCTTGGTGGGCGGGTTTTTATGATGGGGTCTCGGATGTTACCCCTCTGAGAGGGGTTATTGTTTCTATTTTCATGATCATCGGACTAGGGGTAAGGAAGCTAACCGAGTATCCAACTAAGACGCTATCCCCAAGCCTTCAGTGCGATATATTCTCATCATAGCCATAGGAAGCTTAAAAACGCAAATACTACTCCGCCTTTAAAGGCGAGGTTTGCTGTTTCTCCATCAACTTTCTAAATGCTTTCGGGGGTCGGGTCTCGGCGGGCACGGTCGGGGGTCTTTGGCGGGCATACCTCGGGGGCTCGGGGATTCCTCTACTACTCTTGCCCGTCGAGACCCAGACCCTATACATTATAGAGTATAGAAGCCTTAAAAACCCCGCCCTAGAGGGGCGGGGCTTATCCTCTATTTAATGGCAATGTGCTATTCATAATCAATGGTGTTATTTAGATGGAGCTATGGTACATAGGATCAAGCTATCTTTGGGAGAGCATCTTATATGCGGCCTTTTAGCTGTGATAGTAAAGAACCAATTTTCTGTGATGCGAATATATCTCCCCTTATCTTTAATTCGCCCCTAAGATATGCCCTTACAGGATCCAGTTCTCCTTTTATAATCTTGACCATGATCTCGTCCTTTGCTGCTAGCACAGCTGTGGGAGAGCTATGCCTGCCCTCAACGATCTTAACTGTTCCATCGGGCGTGATCTCCATGTAAAATGGAGGCTCGCCCTCGATTTCGAACTGAAAGAACATTGGGCCTTTTACCTGGGATCTCAGTTTTGGATCGCTGTTTACAATATCTGCAGTCCTTCTCATAAGATCTAAAGTGGTCATCGATATATCCCCTAATGAATATTTTTAGGGGGTTATATATAAACCTCTGGTAGTCCTCTGTATATAATATAAATCTGAGTATCATATATTAAAATCGCTAGATCTTCCGGGTTTTTAATAGATCCTTTTTGTAGTATCTGTAGAAAGGTTCATGGATGGCAATTATGAACTTTAGTTTATCTCATGTGGATCGGTCTTCATGTGGTCATATTTTAAACCATTGATGAGTATATCATGTGGATGGGTGTACATGGTGAGTCGGGTTGGAATAGGTATGTTAGCGATCTCGTTAATACTTGTGTATATATTTATCAATACATATCCCTCTGCGACACAGTCTATGGAAAAACCTGTTATAATGGATCCAACTTACTCTATAAACCAGATTGTGAGGCCCGGTAGCTGGTTCATAGTAGAGGTGAGAGATCCTGCTGGTGTTTTTGCTCCTAGCAGAGCTAGTGTTACTGTGTCTTGCTATATATCTGGGCTAGTCAATATCTCCCTCTCGATAGTGGGATACAATACCCAGGCTGGGAGGCATAGTATCAACGTCTCTATTCCTAGGTTCGAGACCCCTGCCGAGGGGTTCTACCCATGCTCGCTAGTGATTTCAGATGGTAAGAGCACTTTGATCAGTGAGAAGAGTGTCTATATATATAATAAGAGTCTCAATAGAGTAGGGATCCTTCATATAACCGATATACATCTACTCCTCCCAACCCCCATTGGAACGGCTTACCAGACTCTAACATCAGCCATCTTCCTCGCTAATATGTTAAAAGACATAGATCTGGTAATCAACACTGGAGACACGGCTGATAGACCGGGAGATTCCATCCTATACACATACTACAGACAAGCACTAAAAACGCTTCTAAAACCCATACTAGCTGTTCCAGGAAACCACGACGGCTCCGGGATAAGTCCAGACGTATTCGCCGCTGTCTACGGCTCCAGCGTTGGGGTAGCGACATGGTATAGGAGGATAGAGAACTACTTAATAGTGGGGCTCGACACATCTGCGAGAGGGGTTATAGACAGCTCTCAAATAGCCTTTCTAGAGAGGGTTCTGCGGGAGAATCTAGATGCCATGACAAAAATAATATTGATTCACCACCCGATATTTAGGGCAAGTGCTAAGGGAGTGTACATAGATCAACAGCTAAGGGATATCCCAAGAAATCTTCTTTACACATCCTGGGCAGAGGACGAGGGTATTGCGAGGGAGTTTCTCAGGCTAATAGATCTATACAATGTATCAGCGGTTCTAGCCGGTCATGTCCATCAGGACTCAATAGTTATATATAGAAATAAAACAACATTCATAACAACAGGGACTCTGGGGGGTCCGAGATCTGATTACAACGCATTCAGAATAATAGATGCTTTCTCCAACGGCACTGTAGTCCCTAGATATGCGCCTGGCACTGATGCTAGGAGCAATATGAATAGCTATAATGTTGAGAAAGCGGTAATCAGATACTGGGCTGATAGAGACTACTCAGGTGTTTTCATCAATATCTCTAGAGATCTGGGTGTAGATCTAGGGAGCACTGTGAGCATCTATCTAGACTCTCCGATCACTAGCACCATTATAGAGAAAATATCGTATGACACCTCGTCTAGAGAGGCGTTGAAGCCGGTGGCTAGGATAGAAATTCCAGGTGATGATGGGGCTATAAGAACTCTGTACAGGGTTGATATCTCAGCTCAAGATATATATAGACCGCTGGGCATCATAGTTAGAAACCCTAGTCTAGATTTATCTTTAAAGCCGTATATAGCTAGCATAGATATTCAGCCTAAGCAGCCTAGGCGGGGAATAGATCCAATTATAGTTGAGGTCAAGGTATCCAGAGGATCTACATATGTATATAGGGTAGAGATACTCCTTAGCATCACCACCACGGGAGGAAGCTCGGCAGAGGTATTGGGAGAAGCGCTGCCCAGCTGGGATTACACGAAATATATTATAACATTTGGAGGATTTGATGCCTCGAGAGCGGTTCTTATTGCAAGGGCATATGATCTCTATGGAAACATAGCTGAAAAGGAGATATCGATAGTCTTTAGAGAAGCAGCTCGAACCACAGCCACAGCATCAGTCCAGATAACTACAATAACCACGACACCTGTAGCAATGAATACTTACACATATACCTCTACCTCAATATCCACAACAGCTGCTATTCAAGCAAATCAAACCCTGACGACCACGGGTATAGAGAGCCCGGCACAATTACCTACAGCAATCACTGCCCCCGCCACACAGCCCATAACAACCCATATTCAGAGACAAGCTAGCGATACATCAGGCCTTATAATAGCTATAGCAATAGCTATTGCTGGTATTGGGCTAGTAGCCATGCTAACCTACATGCTGAAAAAGCGTGTAAGATAACCTAAAAATCTACTTTATCTCGCCCTCTTTTTCACTTTTAGCCTGCTCCTCAAGTTTTTTAAGCTCTGCCTCGATCTCCTTCTCGATCTCCTCAATAGGTTTAGGCGGCGGCGTGGTGGCAAGTGTATAGCCTATCCAGCCCAGGATGCCCATAACACCTGCAACTGCAACGAACACCGTTAATTTTACCAGAATCTCGGCTATTGCTTGTGTGCTGAAGAATAGCCCATATAGGTATATAAGTATGACAACTGCACTGATCGCCATGAGTCCAACACCGATCAACTTATCCCTTTCAGGCATTTCCCGCACCACATGAAAATTATGCAAGGGATATATTAATATTGTATTGAATCCATACTCTAAGCAAACTGGTTTCAACAATCTATAGATACCATCTTATCACCTACAGTTCCTCAGTAGATGGTAGTCCTGTTTTATCCTCGCATCTACTTCTCAGCGGTCTCTTCAGGCGCGCCCACCGTAGTGGCTTCTAATCTATGACACCCTCCCCTTACAATTCTATAGTAGATCATCTTTTCTATGCTGGGGTCTAGGGTGTTAGCCCTCTGGTGGGGGTTATCGTTTCTATCTCCACGATCATTGGGTTGGGGGTATGCTTCGGGGTCTCCCCCTAGGGACATCGGGTCACACTAACGGGATGCCCATCCGAGGCATCAGCCCCCAAACTCTCAAAACCATACATCTCATCATACAATAGATAATCCCTTAGATAGCTTAAAAATATAAATACTACCTCGCCCTGAAGGGCGAAGCTTGCCCTGTTGTCACGAATAGATGGGTTCAGAAGAACCTCCTGAAAGGGGTGAGGAGCCCAGCCCTTAAAAGCGGGGAAGAGGTTAGCTATTAAGAGATTTTCGGCATATATGTGATGGTTTTAAGCAATAAATATTTTTTATATATTAACCTGAGCCTGGGGACCTAGTGTGATGGTATATTAAAAGATTTTCTACAATTTTGAGTAGAGTAGATCGTAAGACTGTGGTAAAGTATTTAAGCTATGTAAGACCTTATTTATTTCAAGTGTGTATAGATGGTGCAGGTTAAAGCGTATCTGCCACTACCTAAATTGCAGAGTGAAGAGTTCTGGGATTTAGAGAAGATCGAGCATATTAGGATACTTGCAAGTACTGGCAAGCCCTATAAGATAGATGTTGATAGAAGAAATAGCCTTAGGGTTCTGGATAGGATCATTTTTAAAGGACTTCCACAGGGTATCAGCCCGAGTGAGGATGTGAGGGTATCTACATTTACAGAAATCTCTGGAATACCTCTATACTCTCCTATATATCTAGGAGATATGTCGTATGGAGCTCTAAGTGGTGTGCCCAATATAGCTATAGCCATGGCCGCGGATGCCATGGAAATACTGGCAGGAACTGGTGAAGGAGGCCTTCATCCGGAAGTTGCGAGATATAGGAGGATATTCGTTCAATGGGCCTCCGCTAGGTTTGGTGTTGATATTGACACTCTCATGAGGGGGATGGGGATTGTGATCAAGATAGGGCAGGGAGCTAAACCCGGTATTGGTGGGCACCTCCCAGGTTCAAAAGTCACTGAACCAATATCCATCGCCAGGAGGATCCCTGTGGGTTCGGATGCTATATCTCCTGCTCCCCACCATGATATATACTCAATAGAGGATCTGGGACAGAGGATCGAAGCCCTAAAAGAGGCGACAGGGAAGCCTGTCTATGTGAAGGTAGCTGCAACAAACTATGTACCGTATATAGTTACGGGCATAGCTAGGATGGGGGCAGACGGAGTTATAATAGATGGACATGGCGCGGGGACCGGGGCGACGCCTATAATGATCAGGGATAACCTGGGGATTCCGGTAGAGCTTGCAGTGGCATCTGCGCATGATATGCTCATAAAGAATGGGCTTAGAGAGGGCTTCGTAATAATAGCTGGCGGAAGGGTGTCAAGTGCTCTAGACGCGGCTAAGCTCATAGCGCTTGGTGCTGACGTGGTTAGCATTGGGACCGCTGCTCTCATAGCTATGGGATGTATAATGATACATAAGTGCCACATAGGTAACTGTCCAGCAGCTTTAACGAACAAGATAGATGGGTCCAAGGTGCTTGACATAGGTTTCGCCTTCAGGAATCTTGTTAACTTTATAAGAGGGTTTACCCTAGAGTTATCAAATATCCTAGATGCTCTGGATCTCGGTAGTGTTAGGGAGCTTAGGGGTAGGAGGGACCTTCTATATGGTGTTAACCTCCCGAAGAGGATCCTCGAGATCCTGGGGATCGAGGGATCGATCGGCGATACCCCATATAGATTAGGCGATGTATGGACAAGGAGGAGGATCTCGTATCTAGGAGAGCTGATAGCCAAGGGCGATCCTGTTATAATAGGTATGGGTAGTACAGCTCCTCCAGAAGTTGAGAAATCATATAGAATAGCGGACTGGCTGAGGATCGATGGAGCACAGGTAACTAGGCCTCCAATAGATCCGTATAGAGAGGATGTGGAACAAGGTTTCTACCTAGCTAGTGGAAAGCTCTACATATCTGCCCCAATATTGTTCGATGTCGCTAGAGGCGATGAGGATATAAACTCTTCTATTAAGTGGGCATCGCTGGCCCTGGGAACCGGGATCTTTGCACATTCTGTCGAGCCTTGGTATAGGGAGATATCCATTACATCAGATCATACAGGCATTATTAGATGGGGGTTTGAGCCCGTGGCCGAGGGATACGTAGTTGTTCCATCATCAACATCGAGGATAGAGGCGATGCTCGAGATAAAAGGGATCCTGGGGTATGTGGTGGATGAGGATCTTGGAAGCGAGGATCTAGAAGTAGTAGTCTCTGAACTAGATACAGGCCTCAAGAAAGTTGGCGTTAGGTATCTCTACGATATACTAGCGAGATCATCTAGGATCAGAGACCCAGGGGATATATTGAAGCTCATACTTCTGGGCGCTGACGCCGTGATAGTTTCCGCAGATATACTTAAGAAAGCCATAGGTATAGGCAGTAGAGATGCCCTCAGTAGAAAGGCTTTCAACCTAGTGGCTGGGATGAAGAAGGAGATAGCGCTAATTGCAGGAGCTGCAGGAGTCTATAATATCCAAAACACCTTCACAGGAAATAGAGAGCTCCTCAGAGCAGTAGCTCTTTCAGACGAGATCGTGGATAGAATAAGGGTTAGGCAGGCTGGCAGCCCATGATAACACATGAGCCATCTGGATGCGGGATCCTCGGAGTGCTTAGGAAGAGATCTGCAGGGAAGATTAGGGGGTCAGAGGTTCTCAAGGCTATTGAAAGGGTTAGATATAGGGGGAGCGATAAGGGAGCTGGCTATGCTGTTTTCAATATAGATCCTGATTTAGGTGGAAATGGATATAGAGTTAAGATTTTTATTGATAACAGGAAAGCAGGCATAGAAGATATCATAGAAACCCTGAAATCCCAGGGGTTCGAGATCAAGATTGGAAGGATAGAAAACCTCCGTGGCCCCATAAACTCCTGTGAGTTATTAATTAGAGCCAGCAATAGTGCTAAGCTTATGAGAACCATAAGGAAGCTTAACCAAGCTCTGTGGGGACAGAGGCTAGGCAGGATCTATAGCTCCGGGAGATCTCTAGATGTGTTTAAGGGTGTGGGGTTCCCCATAGATGTCGCATCTATATATAATATAGAGAATATAGAGGGGGATATGTGGCTAGCCCACACAAGACAACCAACCAACTCTCCTGGTCACTATCCATACTGGTCTCACCCATTTGCCACAACAGATCTAGCTGTTGTGCATAATGGGGATCTAAGCTCTTTCGGGGCTAACATGGAGTTTCTATCATCCCGTGGCTGGGGAGGCTTTGTGGGAACTGATAGCGAAGTTATAGCTATGATCTTTGAGGAGCTTTTATCAGATGGTTTAGAGATAGAGGATGCTATAAGAATAATGATCGGTCTCTCTAGAGAAACCACTACCCCAGATCCTAGGATAGGCTATATATATAGAAACGCTAGGCTAGACGGCCCTTTCTCAGCTATAATAGGCTATAACTCCGGCAATGATCTCTATATGATCGTAATAGCAGATAGATTTAAACTAAGACCAATAGTCCTGGGAGAGGATGATGAGAGAATATATGCAGCAAGCGAGGAGAACGAGATTAGGGAGCTTAGCCCAAGAGCGAGGGTGTGGACGCTTAAGCCTGGGGAGTATTTCATAGCATCTCTCAAGAGAGGAGTTATTAGATATGGAAGACCTCTGGAAGAGATTAACACATTCTCCCCACCACCAGTGTTTGAGCCTAGGGGGGGATTCGATATAGATGCAAGATACATGGGTTATAGAGAGCTTAACAGAGAGATCGCAGAGAAAGCTCTTCGTAAGAGGGTTGTGAGGGTTGCTAATGTGATGGGACATAGATATATAGGTATGAACCTCCCGAGACTGGGAATAGAGGGGGTGAGGATCGAACTCTATGGTGTTGCTGGTAATTGCCTGGCTAATCTAAACAGATCCAATATCTTCTATGTCTACGGAAATGTCTCAGACGATTGTGGAGATACAATGCATGGTGGGAAAATAGTTATTACAGGAGATGCTAGGGACGTTCTTGCCCAAGCCCTCCAAGGAGGAAAGATCTTTGTGGGAGGTAATGCGGGCAATAGAGTTGGTGTCCAGATGAGAGAGTATAGGGATAGAAGACCTTATCTAGTCATAGGCGGTAGAGTGGATAACTATCTAGGCGAGTACATGGCTGGTGGCGTTATATTTGTTCTAAATACAAGAGGTCTCTCAGAGCCTACGGGCAGCTACGTGGGATCAGGAATGGTGGGAGGTAGAATATATATTAGGGGGAAGGTATCACCGTCTAGAATAGGGCTTCAACCACCTAGAACGGAGATTATTAGGTTTTTAAGGGCCATGATTATAGGGGGCTATATCGATGAACACCTAGTGAAAGAGCTATCTGGGTTGGACTATATAGAGCTGATCAATAGACTCCCCGAAGATGCTACTAAATTTGCTAAAAAACTATATGAGGAAAGGATTGGGATGCCCATGTATGAGTATAGAGAGCTGTCGGAGGAAGAAATAAAGGAGCTTCTCCCAGTTCTCAGAGAATACAGCGAGGATCTAGGATCAGATCATGTGGAGTACATAGGGGATAAATATACCGTTATTAAGCCCAGAAGATAGAGTGATACTAGTATTTATTATTTTAGTTTTAATAATATAAATTAGACCCGCTATATTTTATTTCGAGGCGCCATATAATATCGGTGAAGAGCACGAGCTCCAGAGTGGATAGGTTATTTGAAATAGTCGATGTAGACGCTTTACAGGTTCTCGACTCGAGGGGAGACCCAACTGTAGAAGCTATTGTAAGAACTAGGGGTGGGGTTGGAAGGGCGATAGCCCCTTCTGGGGCTTCTAAGAGTAGCTATGAGGCCTATGAGCTAAGAGATGGAGATGCGAAGATATATAAGGGAAGATCTGTTTTAACTGCTGTAGCGAATATTAAGAGATACATAGCACCCGCTCTCGAAGGACTAGATTCCAGGATGCAGAGATATATAGATAAAAGGATCTCGGATATTGATGGGACACCAAATAAGTCGAGACTAGGTGGAAACGCTACTACAGCTGTGAGCCTAGCTGTTTTGAAGGCTGCATCAGATACTGCTGATATGCCTCTATTCACCTATATAGGCGGGCTCGAGGCAAGGGAGCTTCCGATACCAATGATGAATCTTATAAATGGTGGTGCCCACGCAGGAAACGATCTATCGTTCCAGGAATTCCTGATAGTCCCCGCAGGTTTTGACAGCTTCTCAGAAGCTTTGAGGGCTGGTGTTGAGGTCTATAAAGTGCTCAAGGATCTGTTGAAAGAGGTATACGGAGCATCTAGCATCAATGTGGGCGATGAAGGGGGCTTCGCACCGCCTATGAAAAGCGTATACCAAGCTCTCGATATTCTTGTTAAAGCCGTATCAAGATGCGGCTACACAGCTGGGGGGGAGATATATCTAGCTATAGATGTGGCTGCATCGCAGATATATAGAGAAGGGGTCTATAGAGTCGATGGTAAGGATATCTCGAGAGATGAGATGATAGATCTCTTAGTGGAGATTGCATCGAGATATCCGCTTCTATCCATAGAAGATCCGCTTGAGGAGAATGATTTCGATGGTTTCTCAATACTATCTCATAAGCTGAGGAACACGATCATAGTGGGCGATGATCTTCTCTCAACTAATATAGAGAGGCTCAAAAAGGCTCTAGAGAAGGGCTCGATAAAAGGGGCTATAATGAAGGTAAACCAAGCTGGAACATATTCCGAGGCCGCTGAATTCGCTAGAGAAGCTATGAGAAAAGGAGTTCTAGTAATTACGAGCCACCGGAGCGGGGATACGGAGGACACATCTATATCCCACATAGCCGTAGGTCTAGGAACACCCCTTATAAAAACCGGCGCACCTGCGAGGGGTGAGAGGACCTCTAAATATAATGAGCTTCTGAGAATAGAGTACTACTTAGGTGGGGAAGCAAGATGCGCTAGAATCTTCAAAAGAATCTAGAAGCAATCTTCTAAAAGGCTCTTAACCAAGGATTTAGCTTCCATGGGCTTGATATCAAAAGACACGACCCCCTCCCCCGGCTACACAGTTCCAAGCAGGGCTCTTTATCATCCCGCTATATCCTGATCTCGATAAGGCGATTGAGGGAGTCAGCCAGCTGGGCCTGCTCATCTATCGCCGCTTTTAACCCTCATCATATCTCTATAGAAGATATATGGGTGTGAGCTTATATATGGATCCCATATATAGCAAGATATTCGGGGTAGCAATATGTCCGTACCTTCGAGCTTTAATGATATGGTTAGAATAATGCTGGAAACACTGTCAAGTGCTAAAGGGGCTGTGTTCTTAGTGGGGCTATTTATAGTGGGTGCTGTGGTCATATCATATGCTATATATGGTGCATATAGATTTAGCGTTTTTGCGCTAAGATTAAAACCCCACTATTTCGGGTTAATGATGTTTCTTCTCGGTTTCTCCCTGATCCTTATATCTATGCTATTCCCATAGCTCTTCTCGGAGAAAGCTAATATACCCTTAATTCTATTTAATCTGTGTGTCTAGTTTGTCTGATGAGGGGCTGAGAAGGCTAGTAAAAGAGGATCTTTTATCGATGATTATAGATGCTGGGCTTCTTGAGGAATTCATAGGATGGTTGAGAAGGAAGATGGGAGGGCATATAGATCCTGTAAAGATCGATAATATAGAGATAAGATATATGGTTGAGTTTCTAAGAGAGAAGAACCTTCTCTCCAGCGACCCGATCCCAATGGATCTCGATGTAGATGATAAGCTTGAAAAGGAGGTTGAGAGATCTATGAGGAATGCGGGTGAGAGAAGAACTAGGAGGTATAAACCCACATAGTTTTGTCCTTGGTATCGATCAGCTTTATCCCTGTTCTCATAAGCTGTTCCCTGATCCAGTCCGCCTCGTCATACATTTTCCTCTGCCTTAATCTATGTCTAATTTCTACTATCAGTTTCACCAGATCCTCGGGATCTATTTTCAGTGCAACCGAAGGCGTTTCCCTCCTTGGGAGGATGTCTATCACTCTATCCATCATCTCGAGGATCGATAGTGCCTTAAGTGCTAAGGAACCCCTTTCCCTTGCTACTATCTCGCCCCCTGCTATAGATAACAGTTCGTGAAGGTATGCAATAGCCTTCGGGGTATCTAGATCGTCTTCTAGGGCTGAGACATAGCCGATCCATATTTCTGATAGTCTTTTCCATATCTCTAGATCTCTCTCTTCAAGCCTGTGCTCGACACCCCTTTCCTCAACAATTTTTCTGAGAACCTGGTATACCTCAAGGATCTTCTTATATACATTTTTAGCCTGCTCAAGGGACTCCTCTTTATACTCTAAACTCCTCCTATAATTCGCTGAGAATATCCATAGCCTGATCACCTCTGCTCTCCATCTAGATATAGCTTCCCTGAGAGTCACTATGTTTCCCAGACTCTTGCTCATCTTCTCCCCAGAGATCGTTAAGTATCCCACGTGGAACCAGTACCTAACCCATGGGGATCTCCTAAAAAGAGCCTCACTCTGGGCCCTCTCGTTCTCGTGGTGAGGGAACACCAGGTCCTGACCGCCTCCGTGGATATCTATCTCACTGCCTAGGTATTTTGAGCTCATCACACTGCACTCAATATGCCATCCAGGCCTTCCGGGCCCCCAGGGGGATTCCCAATACGGCTCCCCCGGTTTCGCGGCTTTCCAGAGGGCGAAGTCGAAAGGGTTTCTCTTTTCCTCTAGGAACTCCTCTTCCTGTCTCCACTCCTCGCTTTTCCCTCTTCCACTCAGTCTCCCATAGTCTGGGTATGTTGATACATCGAAATACACAGATCCGCTTTTAGCTATGTAGGCATGGCCCCTCTCTAATAGCCCCTGGATGAAGCTTATTATATCTTCAATGTGGTCCGTGACCCTTGGATGAAGATCTATCGATATCCTCATAGCCTTTAGCAAGTCTAGATACTCTCTAGTATATAGATCCGCCAACTCCCTCCAAGAAATACCACTCTCCCGAGCCCTGCCTATGATCTTATCATCTATATCGGTTATATTTTGAACATGAAAGACATTATAGCCCTTAAGAATTAATGTCTTCTTCAGAATATCGAATGCCACATAGGCCCTCGCATGCCCCACATGAATATGATCATAGGGTGTGGGTCCGCAAAAATAGGCCTTAACATAGCCAGGTCTAGAGGGGGAGAACTCCTCCACAGCTTTGCTTAGAGTATTATAGATCCTCAAAATAGTCTCCACTTATAACTTAGAGGCTCAGAGGCTAATATTATTTCCAGCTAGATTTCCTCAGAAGAAACCTCAATATTAAAGAGAGCAAATGACCCCCCGCTCTTAAGGGCTGTATTCTTTTTCATGATAGTAGAAATCTTTTTATATTTTTTCATTATTAATTAAATGGTTGGGGTGGAGGTTTAGAACAAAGAGATGTCTAGGGATAATGGCTAAGAGGATGGAAAAGAGGGATAAGAAGTGGATTTGGGTTGCAAAGCCAGGAGATAAGATAGTTGTTAGTAGAACCGCTGTTCTGCCCTCAAAGAAGTTATCTAGGAGAGAATTCAGGGCATTGGAAGAGATCGTGAATATATATAGCAAGATGCTTGGAGATGTGCTTCCCCACGCATCTAGGAATATAATTGGGAATTACTATAGGCTTGAGAATGGGGAGTATCGAGAGCTAAGGAGTATCTATCTAGATATCCCATCCCACTATGTTCACAGAGTATGCCAGGATGCTGTTGAAAGGGTTTCCTCTCTTAGGAGGAACAGGGCTAGGCAATACTCTTGGAAGATCTTCGATGAGCTTATTAAGCATCTAGGTCTAGGGAAAAGGGATCTTAGGGACAGGAGGATCAGGAGACATCTCTGGAGGAGATCTTAGGAGATCGCTCAGTATCAGGTAGAATGAGATGAGTAATGGAATACTAGTGCCTGGGATCAATAGTGTTAGTCTATGGCTAGTTGATGACCATGCTTGGAAACCAGTAAACCCTACGAAGATCAATATAAATGGCGTTGAGAACACTTTCTTCACAAGTGTTGCTATCAATACCAATAGGGGCTGGGTGCACCTCGATCTAGAGCCTTCTAAGGAGTTCTACAAGCTTTTGGCCAAGGGTTTTAAGCCGACATCCTAAGCTAAGATTAAGCTTGATAGGAGGAGTAGGAGGGTAGCTTTCCACCTATCCCTCGAGAAGGAGGTCGAGATCTACAGCCCAGAGAATATGAAGTTTGTTAATGTTAATGAGAACTCTGTAGCAACTCTCTACGAGGCATTCGCAGTAATCCTAGAAACAGATCTTGCCAGGACAACACTGGGCTATAGCTATAGGAGAGAGAGTATTCAGAGGAGATATGGATCCGATAGTAGAGAGACTAGGAAGGCTATGAAAAAGCTTAGAGAGAGAAAGAAGAAGAGGGACTATAGGTGGAAGACAGCAAACCTAATAGTAAGGGACGCTCTGAGGACTAGGGGTGTTATAGTTATTGAGAGGATCTCAGGGGATGATATAAGGGTTATGATCGCTAGGTATAGGAATAAGCAATTAAAGCACAGGATATATCAGCGCATTGAAGGGAGAGCTGAATGCGATAATAGATAAGGCTAGGGAAAAGGTGTGCCGGTATTGATGGTAGATCCTAGGAACACTTCGAAGATCTGCCCTATACACAATGCCTTGATAGAGTATGGGGAAGATAGGATAGGTGTCTGTAGCAAAGGTGGTGAGAGATGGCATAGAGAGGTAGTTGCCTTGATTAATATTTATCTTAAGGCCCTCGAAGCCCTTTATGAGGGCAATGTCCAGAAGGGCTTCGGGGTTCCAAGTATAGATGGAAGCCCCTTTCCGCTGTGCTCCACAGCCACCGGTGAGCCCATAGAGATCCATAGATCTCTGTGGGGGAGGTGGAAGTCCCCCGATGCCACAGGGCTAGAAACCCTGTGGATCAAGAGGCAAAGCAATCCAAAACAAATGAATATCAGTGATAATCAATGATCATCGGGGGACAAGCGGCAAGGCCTATCCTCTATTTAAGGTCATAAAGATCATAATGAAGACTTTAACCCCTTCACGCTATGTGAGAGATACTCTCGCTCTCAAGCTTGGGTTCTATGCTGGGATTTAAAATGTTATTAAGTCGGGCACACATGGTATCCAGGGATCTTTTCCGGCCATCAATTAAGAGGCAAGAATCCCAAGATATTTAGCTGATATTTAGCTAGGAGCATAGCCTCGGCACTTATTTTGCTCCTAAACTGGTATTCATGGGAAGCGCTTTGGGATTCAGGCTCGAGGATCTGGTTCCCATTTTTAAGTGGCTCTCTAGTCTAGGCCTAGGCTTCGTCATTATTGGAGATACATGTATCTACTACACTATCGGTAGGAGGGTTTTTGAAGGAGACGTTGATCTCTATATCTATGAAGGCTCGCTCATCTCAGTCGAGGGAGATATAATTTCTCATGCTGATGAGGTCGGCTGGGATCTAGGTTCCACATGGCTCGGCACCCCATCTCTAGTCGTGAGAGTTGGTTCTGAAGAGGTCTCCCTCGATCTATATGAGGCTGTCCATGATTTCTACGTTCCGTGGGAGTTTCTGGAGAGCCCCAGGGTTGTGGATATCTCCGGATACCCTCTCAGAATGCTTTCTCCTGAGCAGCATATAGTGCTTAAGGCTAGATCTGGTTCTGAGGGTATCGATGAAGAGCTCCACGAGTATGTGGATCTATATGAATCCGGGGATCTCAAGATCTCCATCCATGAACTTAAGAAGCTCGCATCATTCTTCGAGGACCAGAGAATAATATTGTCTAGACTCAGAAATGCTGGTTTCCCTCTTTGACAGCTCGCCCTCACCAAGGGGCTAACACCTGGGACCGGGTAATAGAAACCGCTTGTCCCTCGATGGTTATTGATTATCGCTGATATTCATTTGTTTTGGATTGCTTTGCCTCTTGATCCACAGGGTTTCTAGCCCTGTGGCATCGGGGGACTTCCACCTCCCCCACAGAGATCTTGGGATCTCTATGGGCTCACCGGTGGCTGTGGAGCACAGCGGAAAGAGGCTCCCATCTATCCTAGATCCCGAGGCTCTATTGGGGCAGAGCCCCCATCTAGAGCCTCGGTCTCGGGAGCTCAAGCATCATAGCATCCCGAGGTCTCTCCATGCCCAGGTCTAGCAGAGATTATCGCCTCATCATCAATACAATTATGGATCGGATACTTATAAGCTTAACCCAGACAGCAAACAAATATAAAAGCATCCCCACTATCATGAAAAAAAGATACAGCCCGTCCTTCAAAGCGGGGAGAAGGTTATTTAGCTAGTACTTTTCTACTATAACTGAGGTGATAGTCTTTCTGATGCCTTGGATCGGTAGGATCGAATCCTTAACCACTCTGAGAGCTGTCTCTATATCCTTGGCCTCTACCCTTACAACAAGATCATACTCGCCCGTGATGCTCATAACCTCCTTGACGCCTGCTATATTCTTTAAAGCCCTGCCCACGCTATCTAGCCTACCAGGATCAACTACTATAAATACTAGAACCTCTGCCATTAGAGCCCCTAGCTATTTTTGCATCAGGGTTAATAACCCTACCTAAGCGTATGGGAGGGAATATAGCTTTCTCTCACTCTGAAGACGGGATCGGCTAGCCATGGGAAATGGGTATTGATTAGCGGTTATAGGCATTTGAGGCATGATTCGCTATAGATGGTATAAGAGCATCTCTAGCAATATAAGGAGATATGGTTTGAATCCAGTAACGTCGTGCGGGCAAAATTCTTAGTTGTTTACTCTAAAATGGTTTTGTTTAGTCTGGCCTAGATATCGCATTGCCATGATTGTTGGGGTTATTGAGAAAATAAGGATCAGATCTTCTCTATGGGGTTTATACCTAGGGCCTTCAGCCCTTTTCCCAGCACCTGTCTAACTCCCCTTACTAGATGTACTTTGTACGCCCTCACCCCAGGGTTCGGCTCTCTAATCACCTGATCCTCTTGATACCAGGAGTTAAAAAGATCTGAGATTCTTATAAGCATGGATGCTATGTCCTCAGGCTTTAGCTCGTCTATAGCCTTTGTCAATGTTGTTGGGGCCCTAGAGATCTCTATTAAAAGCTGTCTTCTCTTCTGGTTCTCCTCAGCAGCGCTGTAATCAACCTCATCCAGGCCCGGGATCTTCCCAGCCTTCTCCAGTATGCTTGATGCCCTAGCATATGTATACATGATATATGGCGCGGAGTTTCTCTCGAAGTTAAGTGCATCCTCAATCTTAAACACCATGGGCTTTGACGCCGATACAGAGACGAGGGAGTATTTAACCGCAGACACCCCTATAACATTCGCAACGTGCTCCCCAATCCCCTCAGACCCCCTTTCCCTCAGTATCTCCATGCTCCTCGCTACTGACGTCTCGAGCACCTCGTCCAGGGTTACATATCTTCCTCTTCTCCCACTCATTCTCTGCCCTGGGAGGGATACTATTTCATAGCTATAGTGTATCAGGTTGGAGGCCTCTCTCTTATATCCAAGTGCGTATAGGGCTAGCCTCAGCTGTGCTTGTGGTAGGAGCTGCTCAGATGCTATTATGTTTATAACATAATCAGCCCCCGATTCTCTGAACTTCTTTATACTGTACCCAATATCCCTAACAGTATATAGGGTTGTCTCATCACTCCTCATAAGGATTAGAGGAGGTATCTCCAAGGTTTTCGGGAGCCTCAGTTCCTCCCTTATCCCCGGCGCTCTCAGTAGATCGTTGAATATTAGGGCTGGGGCCCCCTTATAATTGCCATAGTATTTCGAGGATCTCGCTGCCTGGATCACCTGCTCCACTATCCCCTCCCACGCTAGATCACTCTCGAAGTCCCACTTATCGAATTCAGCTCCCATCAGACTCAGGGTTTTTCTGAACCCTCTGAGGCATAGCTCGACAGCTCCTCTGAACGCCTTAATGACCTCTGGGTCTGATGCCTTCTCATAGGATGCCATGAGTCTCGAGATCTCCTCCTCGGGGTTCTCCAGGCTGGATAGCTTCTCCATGAGTGTGTTAAAGATCTGTGGGTGTTTCTCGCTCAGCCTCGCTGCATCTGATAATAAACTGTCTAGTTCTTTGAGCTTCTCCATGTATCCCTCGGGATCTTTTTCCCTTAGCTCCTCAAGACCCCTCTTGATCGAGAGGATCTCTAGTATAACGTTCGTCGATGCATATATATATCCGATCCAATGATCCTCCTTAACATCCTCAGGAGGATCAGGCATACCCAGAGCCATGAAACCCAGCACCATTATGGCTACCTGCCTACCCATATCATTCACATAGAACCTAGTCTCAACCACGTGCCCCCTGAGCCTCAGCATAGATGCAATAGCTATCCCGAGAGCAGCGTTCCTCCCAGAGCCTATATGAAGAGGATGAACAGGATTCGCAGACACATACTCAACAACATATCTCCTCGGCTCCCTAGTCCTCACAACACCATATCCCTCCCCATAAGCCTCGATAGATCTGAAAGTAACCCTAGCCAACTCCGAAACATCTAGCCAAATATCAAGGTAACCCGAGATCGCAGAGAACCTCCTAACATACCTATTCCCCGAGAGCATAGCGCCTATAGCGCCCTCCAAATCCCCCTGTGATAAACCGCTCTTCTTAAGCACACCGTGGAGCGGTATAGCTAGATCCCCCAACTCAGGCCTCGGAGGAATCTCTATTCTTAGATCATCATCAGAAACCCTGAGAAAAGAAGCCACACCCCTCCTAACAAGCCCAGCAACATAGCTAAAAGGCTCCTCAGGAATCTCCACAGCAACTTACCAAATAGATGCTATACACTAGAACTAATAAGCAGGAACTAGGAGCTCGCCACACACGTGGCGGGCCCGCGGGGATTCGAACCCCGGACCGCCGGCTTCACCGGCTACCTGGACCAGCCTTTAGGAGGCCGGCGCTCTATCCTGGCTGAGCTACGGGCCCAAAAATAGTAACTATACAGAGCTCTTATATATTATTAAAAGCCTTGCTCCCTAGAAAAATAGCAGAACCAGGAGTCCTATATATAAAAATAATGAAAACAATGCATCTAGCAAGAGATAAACAATAAAACCCCAGATAGAATAAATAATAATTGGCGGCGGTCGTCTAGCCTGGTCTAGGACGCCGGCCTCCCGAGCCGGCGATCCCGGGTTCAAATCCCGGCCGCCGCACCAAGATCTTTACTCCTAATGATCCTCATTTATAAATAGGCGATCCTCGGGATCTGAATCCGATCCATTTGGATCGATCTGTTGATCTTCGTGTCCTTCCGATCTCTCGTGCAGATCGGAAGGAATTTCTGTGTGAATATATGTATAAATATCCCTATGAAGATATCCCCATGATGTGGCTCGATAATATAGATATCAAATCCCTGGGTGATAGGACAAGGATTTTGATCCTCCAGAGGCTGAGGGAGAGGCTTGGGTATGTGGGTGCCTATAGGGCTCTCGGGATCTCGGACTCATCCCTATCAAGATACCTAAGAGCGGAGAGGAGAATACCTGACGAAGTAGTTAGAAGAGCCCTCCAAAACCTAGGGGAGGAGGAGTTTAAACAGATCGTGCAGGGGGAGGAGAGGCTGAGGGCTGTTGGCATAGTGAGGAAAGACGGATCCATAGACTATGGATTAGCACTACAGCTGATAGCCCTAGCATCAGGGGATGAGTATCTTAAGCAGGCTATCCTGAGATTCACAGTAGAGCATTTCAGGGAGGATCTTAGGAAGATGCTCGGGCTAGTACCAACAACAATAAAGCTAACATGGGATCAGGGCTTTGAGGAGTTTCTGAGGGAGAGGAAGAAGAGGATGAAGATCAAAAGCGAAAGCACAATGAAATACTATAGAAACCTATTCAGAAAGCATCTAGAGGGCAAGACACTTAGCCAGGATCTAATAGACTATGTGATCAGCCACCCAGTCAAATGGCTTAGAAACGTGTTTAGGCATTATATCCAATATCTATACTATACTAGGAAGATCTCTCCAGAGACATATGGCTGGATAATGGAGATTGTGCCTAGCAGAAGCTATAGAATGGATGTTAGACCATACCCAATTGATATCGAGGATCTGAGGAGGACTATGGATTTCCTGAGAGAGGCATAGAAAATACTATGTGGTGTATAGGGCTATGCTTGAGGGGGGACTAAGGCTTAGCCACACACTCCACATGATCGAGAACTTCAGCCCAGAAGAGGTTATAGAGATACCAAACACAGCGATAGCTACCAAGAGGCTAGTATGCTTCGATAGCTTCTGCAGATACTATGTAGGCATTAGAGAGACTATGAAGCCATGTGAATGGACATATCTATCCAAAGAAACCATGGAAATGATAAGAGGGATAGCGGGGGCTAGGATGAGGAGGCAGGTGATCCAGAAATATGCTAGGGAGCACGGGCTACTACCACCAAAAACAATGAGGAAGATCTCTTGGAGGTTGATGATAAAGGCTATGCCAAGAGAGGTCGCTAGATTCATACAATCAAGGTTTGGAGAGCTTAAGATCTCTGAAGCCAGGTATGAGGATCTACTTAGCGAAGCCGACCAGCACTACCCGAGATACCTTGAAAAACTACGAGGAGAGCTTGGGATAGATTAACATGTAACACCATCCAGAAGCCTCTTCCCTGACATTTTTATAGGCTTTTCTATAAGGATTCTAGAGGGTTGCTGCTTGTCTCTAGATTCTGTGCAGAGAGCTCTTGAGGATGTTCCTAGATATGAGGGCTTCCTCACATATTCGGAGCTTGAAAGATCTAGCGAGGAGTTGGTGAGGGAGTACAGAGATTTTGTAAGGCTTATTGATATAGGATCAACTAGATGTGGCAAAAGGATCAGGGCCCTAGTACTGGGTAACGGCTCTAGGAAAGCTTTTCTATTCGGCGCTCCACACCCTAACGAGCCTGTGGGGACGCTTGTGCTAGACTACCTATCTTGGAGATTTGCACAGGACGAGAGTCTTAGGAAGGCTCTTGATTATACGCTGATCATTGTAAAGGTAGCCGATATAGATGGGCTAATACTAAACGAGGGCTGGTTCAAAGGTCCTCTCACAATAGCTAAATATGTTGAGAACTACTATAGATCTGCTGGAGATGTTCAGATAGAGTGGAGCTTCCCGATAAGGTATAAGAGGCTTTTGTTCGAAAAACCCGTGCCTGAGACTGTGGCGATTATGAAGCTTATTGATAGCTATAAGCCTTCTTTCATATATAGTCTCCATAACGCGGGCTTTGGCGGAGTTTATTACTATATATCTGAGGAAGCTCCTCTACTATATCCCATTTATCAGCTGTATCCAAAGAGTCTTGGAATACCCCTCAGCCTAGGCGAGCCTGAGGTTCCTTGGGCTTCCATGCTCTCTAAAGCTGTATATAAGATGGTCTCAACAAAGGATTTCTACGAGTTCCTCGAAGCACAGGGAGTCGATCCTATAGCTGTGATAAGGCATGGAGGGAACAGCTATGACTATGCTTCAAACCTAAATCCCAGAGTTTTCGAGCTGGTAGCTGAGGTGCCCTACTTCTACGATCCCAGGGTAGAAGATCTTGATGAGGATCGAATTACCAGAAGAGAGGCGATTCTGAAGGGTCTGAGCATAAGGGAGGATACATATAGAGTTCTAGAGAAGACGTGGAAAGCTTTAAAAGGGGTGCTTAGAATAGAGGATCCCTGCTCGGAGGAGGCTAAGTTAGCAGAGTCTATAGAGTATTTCGTTCAGACAGCTCCCAAGTTGATTGAGAGCGAGAAAGCATGGGCCCTCAAAAACCCGGGACTCAATAGAAGAGCCACGAGAGCGGAGGTATTCGACAACACTTTTGTGGAGGAGTTCTACTCAGCCCTCATCATGGGAATGCTGAAAAGGATTGTGTTGAAGAAAGATCTTAAGAGGATAGCCTTTGTAAGGCCTGTGATCGAGGATTTTGAGACAGCATTTGAGGAGAGGATCGCCAAACTTGAGAGTAACAAGAGTTATAGAGTGATCGAGATAGAGAAGCTGGTCAAGGTACAGCTAGCAGCTGGTCTGTATACAATGCTTTATCTCCAGAGCTGTCATTGCAGTACATCTTGAGCTGAGATTAATAATAAATATATAAATTTGGAGGATATAGAATCGTTGGGAGGCGTGTGATATGTATACAAGTAATTTAGGACTCAAGTTAGGGTCTTTAATACTGGCTCTCTCTTTGATAATGATTATTATGATATTCATTATTCAGCCCTCGATCTGGACACAGGCCCAGCAGAGCTCTCTATTGCCAATACAGTGTCCAAGGACAGGCGGTTCATTGGTTGTGATCCACTGGGGAGATCCTAAGAGCTTCAACCCAGACTCTCAGGTGGATGATGCCCTCTTCGCAATAGCCTCTCAGATCTATAACAAACTGATCAACCTTGATGTTAACTATAACATAATACCAGAACTAGCCTCCTCATGGGAGGTCTCACCTAATGGGAGTACTTTCACCTTCCACCTGGTTAGGAATGTGAAGTGGCATGATTGACATCCATTTACATCTGCCGATGTTAAATACACCCTCGAGGCTATCAAGAAGTACAAAGGGGTTATGTACGGATTCCTCAAGATGGATAAGCTGGTATCTATAGATACCCCTGATAACTATACAGTGATTATGAGGTATTCAGAACCCTTCCCAGCCTCCCTAGGATTCTTGGCATGGTATGGAACATTCATACTTCCCGAGCACATATTCAATAAGACAGACTATAAGGACTGGATGGATCCCTCAATACCGGCCCTAGCCAAGCCCGTGGGTACGGGGCCCTTCAGGTTTGTTGAATATGTTAAGGGGGATCACGTAACCTTAGAGGCAAATCCGGACTATTTCAAGGGAAGACCCTGCATAGATAGGGTTGTATTCAAAATAGTGCCGGATGCGACTGCAGCTCTCCAGAGCTTCATAGCGGGAGAAGGTGATTGGCTGACCAACCCACCGCCTCCCTCAGAGATCCCGAGAATAAATTCTACTCCAGGGCTTATTGTGAATATGAGGCCTGTGCCAAGTAGGTGGTATATAGCCTTTAACCTCCTTAATCCGATGCTCTCAAACCTCAACATGAGGCTAGCTATAGCTCACGCTATAAACACATCTGAGATAGTTGAGAAGGCTCTCAATGGCTATGGCTACCCAGCCAGGGGTATGTATACTCCTGTAATAAGTTGGGCTTTTAACCCCAATGCCTCACTCCCAACATATGATCCTATGAAAGCGGAGAAGATTCTCAATCAACTAGGTTTTAGAAAAGGGTCTGACGGCTATTACTACTACCCCAACGGCACGAGGCTGAGCCTCAGATTCACAGTATTCCAGGGCGCACAGACAGAGGCTATAGCTGTCGTGATCAAGGAGCAGCTTAGGAGGGTGGGCATAGACATTAAGATCGAGGTATTTGAAATCTACCTTCCCATAGTAGATCTGGTAATATTCTTCATATATAGAACAGAGTGGCACGGCTTCCACTGGCATATGCCTGGATTAGTAGGTCTTAATGTTCTCGAGAGGGTTTGGTGGGAGAAGGGAGTCCCGGCACAGATACAGACAACACCCCCAACTAAAACCACACCTGCCCAGACCACATATCCCATCCCTTCCCCCACAGCAACAGCTACCCCACAGCCCAGCGCCGGTCTCCCTCTACCCCTTGTGGCCGCCTTTGTCGTTGCTTTAATAGTAATTGTGGCTTTGGCTGCTCTTAGGAGGAGAGGTAGATCTTTTGGGTCTAGCTAGCTATGTAGCTAGCAGGATTTTCCAAGCTCTGATAGTGATCTTCCTAGTTATGATTCTTAACTTTATCATAATATCCACCGCCCCAGGAGATCCTGTGCAATTCATAGCAGGAGACATAGCCATAGGATCCCCCGAGGTTCTAAACTATCTCAGGAGCAGGTGGGGTCTCGATAGACCTCTTCATGAGAGGCTCCTTATATATCTCGGCAATATATTAAGAGGAGACCTAGGGTACTCATACAGATATTCACAGCCAGTAGCTAGCTTGATACTTGAGAGGCTTCCAGCAACCCTGGCTCTCACAATAACATCTAATCTTCTAGCCTTTGCTATAGGCATAGTCTTGGGGGTGGTAGCTGCCAGAAGGGCGGGTGAAAAACTCGATAATGCTATATCTGTATTCAACCTCTTTTTATGGTCAGTACCATCTTTCTGGCTTGGTATAGTGCTAATGGCGATTTTCAGTGTCCAGCTCAGACTCCTACCGGCATCGGGTCTTATGGATGTGAGAAACCCTAAAGAGGGTCTATGGCTGTATATTGACATAGCCTATCACTCATTCCTCCCGATAGCGACCCTAACCCTGATAACCCTGCCCCTCTACTTCAAGATAGTTAGGGATACAGTGATCCAGCAGGCTTCGGAGGACTATGTACAAACCTATAGGGCAATAGGGATAGGAGAAGGCGAGATCTATAGGAAGGTTATCCTGAGAAACTCCATAATACCACCTGTAACTGTTTTCGCCATTCATATGGGCTTCGCCGTTGCTGGTGCAGCGTTAATAGAGAATGTGTTCGGCTGGCCAGGTGTGGGAAGACTCCTTCTAGATGCAATTAGGACCAGGGATTACCCAGTGATTATGGGGACGTACTTAGTAATAACCACCACCGTGATCATAGCGAATCTCATAGTAGATCTGTTATACGCACGCCTTGACCCCAGGGTTAAGATCCGGGCTGAGAGTGGGAGGACTTGATAGCTAGGTACACATGGTTTTCAAGATCTCTGGAGATCCTTGAAAGATCTCTCAGAGAGGTCTTAAGAGATAGGCAAGGTCTTATTGGGCTGTTGGCGGTGTTATTTATGGCATTCATTGGAGCTATAACACCCTACCTTCCTCTACCTAGGTATGATGCTATAGATTTTCCCAGATTTTTACCGCCTTCCCCAGAGCATCCTCTGGGCACCGACTATCTAGGGAGGGATCTGCTCAGCAGGATCTTCTGGGGTGCCAGAATCTCCCTGATGGTAGGCTTTGTGGCAGCTGGGATAGCCGCTGTAATAGGGATAATCCTCGGGACTCTCGCAGGATACTATAGAGGTATCATAGACTCTATAATAAGCAGGATCACCGATGCGTTTTTCGTGATCCCCACATTCTTCATAGCAATTACACTTGCCGCTATATATGGAAGTAGTATGGTTATGATCATGCTCATAATAGGCCTAACTACCTGGCCTATAACAGCTAGGGTAATGAGGGCTCAGACAATTGTGGTTAGGGAGCTCCCCTATGTGGAGGCCGTCAGAGCCCTAGGAGCTGGCAACACTAGGATAATAGTTAAGCACGTGATCCCGGCCTCAATACAGCCTGCAATAGCCAACACAATCCTCCAGGTCGCCAACGCAATAGTTATAGAAGCAGGTCTGAGCTACCTAGGTCTTGGAGACCCCAACGTACCGAGCTGGGGAAGGATCATATATGAGGGCCAGCCCTACATAGCATCTGCCTGGTGGATCTCGATCTTCCCAGGAATATTCCTCTTAGTAACTGTAGCCGGACTCCATATGCTGGGCGATGCAATATATAAGAAACTTACACCAAGGATCTCTATACAGAAAACGTAAGCCCAGCTTCCCACCCCTAGCAGTATTTTAGATAGGTAGCTAGGTAGTCTTTGCAGGCCGCCCAGCTCATCCCCCACTCCTGAAACACCCTCCCTTAGCTCTGGCATCTCCGTCACAGCTTCTCTACCCCTTCATCCACCTCTTCAGCGGCCCTAACCTCTAGCCGTTGGACTAAAACCCTGTCTCCATATGGATTATCATAGCTAAGGATGTTAAGGCAGTGGGGCATGTCAGATGAAACTTTATGATAACAGGGGCAAGCCTGGGGTAGTTGCAGAGAAATATGTAGAAGTGTTGATAAATATAGTGAAGGATGGTCATGAGATTGCTCATCATAGTCATAACCATATAGTTCCATCAAGAATTAGCACAGAGCTTGAGGAGCAAGAATTTAAGGACGAGTATAGAGCGCTTGAGAGATTATTTGGATCACGTCCCCTAGGCTATGGCTATAAATCTCCGGGCAAGGTCTCGGAGAAAAACCTTAAGAATTAATTGCATGGCACGATCTATGATAGTAGTATGATGGACGATGACTACCATATCTCACATCAAAACATCAAAACAGAAACAGCCTTGGATTTATAAGAATCCATTCCCAATATACATGGATGACCATGTAAAGGAGAAGCCTGAAGCTCCTGGACGTCCCCCCGTACCAAGCGCTTCTAGACGCTGTTTCAAGGGGTTGGAGGGATGTTCAGAGGGGTAGATACATGCTAAGGGATCTAGCATTGGTGTCTATCCTTGTCTTCACAGGGTGCAGGCTTGGAGAGGCTATGAAGATCTCTAAATCTGATCTCGATTTCAAAGGAGGGGCTGTGAGGATAAACCAGCTGAAGAAGAGGGAATCATTCACGAGGGTCGTGCCTGTCCCGAGCAACATCTTCTGAGAGGTTGTTAGGGGCTACACGGAGAGGATAGCTGGTGAGAGGCTATTCAGGTTCACAGCTAGGCATGGAAGGAACACAGTCTATGGATTCTCGGAGAGATATCTTGGGAGGAGGATAAGGCCACACGCTATTAGGCATAGCTATGCAATAGCGGTTTTAAAGGCTACTAAGAACCTGGAGGCTGTTAGAAGGCTGTTGGGGCACAGAGACTACTCAACCATAAAGACGTATCTAGACATGACTCAGGAGGATCTTGAGGAGGAGCTTTCAAAGTTATTCAAAGGTGTGTGATGTTTTTTGCCGTGCGTCGAGCCCTTTTCCTATTTTAAGGAATATTGCTGGTCTCGACAGCGTTGAAAGGGCTCCTCGTATTAGATAAAGGGTATTTAAGTAGTAACCCAAGTCCAATTTGTCGAGGTAGAGGAGGCATAGGGATAGCTGATGGGGCCTGGTGCTGCTATTTTTATTTTATGTTGTGAAACATGTATTTGAGGGATCTTCATCTCTTCGCCCTCAATCTCTCTGAGGCTTTCTCAGGCAAGGGTGTTGGAGGTATAGGATCGATATTAGCCCTCTTATCACTGGCTCCACCTTTTATACCTTATACATGTCTTGTGATATATTAAAGTTTGGCAAATCTCGCCTTTTAAGGCGGGGTTGGGTTTTAGATCGTTATGCTTTTAAACCTTTGTATCGTGTTATATAGGGGTTGGGGTGTCCATCTGTGGGTGGATGTGCTGGAAGGATGACCCAAGGGAGGACGATTCCCCGATCATTACCCACGGATGGGCGCCCCGACCCCCTCCAAGCCCTGAGAGAAGAGATTGAAGAGAGGCTTAGCGATAACTGGAGAGATGTTAGGCTAAGACTGCTACCTACAGAAAACGAGCATGAAAGCCTGATGGGTATTGGATTGACGTGTGCTAGGCTATTCAATGAGCTTAACTATGAGAAGAGACAGGCATTCTTCAAGGGAGAGCTAACGAGAAAGAAGTACTATGAGATAAACGGAAAATACTACTACAGGTATAATGAGACTCTGGGTGTTAATGCTCAAGCTGTTATACAGAAGAATGATGAGGCTTGGAGCACGTTCTTCAAGTAACTGGATCTGAAGAAGCAGGGTAGGCTACCTCCGCATATCAGGAAGGTCTCTCCACCAGGCTATTGGAAGGACAGGCTTACAGGGGAGAAGGAGATACATAATATTCGTTAGAAGTGATAGATACTATCTAGAGCCTATAAACGAGGGTGAAGGCTACCTTGTACTCAAAGACTTTAATCTCAGAATAAGATATGCCGGTAGGATCAGGTGGGAAGGAAAACAGGGAAGGCTTGAAATAATATATGTTAATGGCAGGTGATTCGCACTAGTACCAATAGAGGTTGGTGTTGAGCCATCTAGATCAAATCCAAGGGGCTATGTCAAACCTAACTACAAGGATAAAAAGGATAGGATCGTGAACCCTAAGTCTATCAAGCAGAGGGATCCTATTAGCGATAAAGAGGCTTTCATTGATATGGGTCTTAACAACCTATTCGCTGTGGTAACTACAGATAGTTCTGCTTTGCTCGTCAAAGGAGGAACGATCAAATCCGAATACTATTGGTGGAAGAGAGAGATAGCTACATACCAGGCTGTTAGAGATATGCTTAGGAATGCTGGGTTTTCAACATGGGAAGAATATCATGAGAGGTATCTTAAGGCAATGTATAAGAGGGATGAGAGACTAAGACACCTATATATAACAGCTATAAGATTCCTAGCGAATGAGCTACATAGAAGAGGAGTTAGAAAGCTATACATTGGATATCCAATAATGCTTTCACAGGATAATGGGAACGAGTATAATACAAACATATGGTGGTATAGGAGGATAATGCTGTGGATCGTGGATATATTCATGGAGTACGGCATAGAAGTTGAGATAGTCCCTGAGGATTACACAAGCAGGGAATGCTCAATATGTGGAAATAAACATAAGAATGGGAGGATATATAGAGGGCTGTATGAATGCAAGAAGACTGGGACACAGGATAAGGATAACATGGAAGATCGAGAGCTATTCGATAACACATAATGGAGTAAGACCATTAATCCCCCTCCAGAGGGCTAACACCCGAGATCCCAGCATAGAAACCCCGCCCTTCAGGGCGGGGAGGGGTCATATAGTCCCCTACATGGCTATCTATGTAAGGAATGCTATGATGTGGAACCTGCCCAGGAGAGAATTCGAAGCCCTTGCAGATGCTCTAGAGATCAAAGACCACCCAGACCTCCTCTGGAACCTCACAGGGGGGACCCCGAGGCTCTGGTAGCGATTTGGGATCGTGGTCTCAGGGAGTGAATAGAGTTCGAGATATCGAGGCTCAGACACATAATCATGGAATCTATAAGGAGAGGCGAGGAGGAGGAGATGTGGGGAGAAGTCGAGGAGTTATTGAGCTTCCCAGAATTCCCGCCGAAGGAGCTGTCCGATAGGATGAGGGATGCGGGGATGCTGGCTGAGATCTACGGGGTCAGGGAATATAACAGGCTCACAGAGATCCCAAGAGAGCCCTGGGTAGGGAAGTACTATGCATTCCCGATCCCGGCGCACTACCACACACTAAAGATAATGACTAGGAAAAGAAGCATAGATATAGAGCCAGAAGAGGTTATTAGGGAAGCAATGGGCTAGCCATTATTATATAGATTAAGTCTATGAAAACGATCGAGGAGAGAGGTTTTAGCTATATATCTATATCCTTTTTCAATATATTGTTGGGAGTGCTATGGATACCATCCGTATTAGACCAAGCCCCGAGACGGATACCAAGACATCTAGGGTAGAGAAAAACGATAAAATTAAGGAAATCATTAGCAGGATGCATAGTTCTAAGACTAAGCTGGGTTTTTTTGTTGATCGTGAGGCTGAGGCTAGGGAGATCCTCGGGCTTGGCAGGGCAATCAGGGATGGGGAGATAACAATTCTATACGGTCCCAAGGGGTGTGGTAAGACAACACTCCTCCTAGCTTTGGCTAACACGCTTACAAGCTTTAGGGAGAGGAGCACGGAGATCCACTATGTTACTATGAGTAGGACTAGGAGGAAAATGAATTTGGTATCAACCAGCAAGGATATTGCAGATGAGATATCAAAGAGATTTGAGAATAGTGGTTATAATGTTTCGCTTGGAGCCACCCTAGGCATACCCATAGTATTCCCAGCAGGCTTCTCAATATCAGTTTCAAAGAAGAGAGGTTCATTCAATCAGATGGACGCTATTGAGACCGCTATGGATATTGTTGATGAGCTAGTTTCCGAAGGAGATGGGAAGAGGCACGTGGTCGTAGTTGATGAGTATAGGTTTTTATCAGAGAACGACTATATTGAACTGAAGAGCCATGTAGAGGTTTTCTATAACGTTCTTGAGCACTCCATAAGCAGGGTTCTTGAGGAAAGGGGGTCTTCCCTAGCATATATAATTACTACTAGCGATGCAGCGGTAACCAAGATGCATGTAGGGGGTTCTAAGGAGCGTTATATCCTAATGTGGAATCTTCCCAGAGAAGCTACGGAAAGGATAGCAGAGGGTATAGGGATTGATAAAGAGCTTGCGTGGAAACTCTCAGGAGGTAACCCAAGGGCACTAACCGAGATCAAGGATTATGGGTTAGAGAATTGGCTGGAGACAAAGATAATAAAGACCCTGAAGAATCTATACAATGAGCTTCTTATCCTCAGAGGGCTTGATGAGAACAGGGTCTGGGCTGATCTGGAGAAGGCTGTGAACAATATAGATAGTGTGTATCCAGACACCATGCAGATCATGCTCAAAGAGAACATAGCTATTTACCATGGTATTGGAATGAAGATATCAGATCTGCCTAGGGAGCCATGGATCGGTAAGGACTATGCCTATCAGATCCCAGCATATTACCACGCATTGAAAATCATGGCTAATAAGAGGAGCACAGATACATCCCCAGAAGAGGTTATTAGGGAAGCAATGGGCTAGCCAATATAACCCTGCGTTAAAAGGTGAGGTTTGCCAAGCTTTAATATCAACTTTAACTTCTACATGAGATCCATATACTCTATCCCTTCTTCCCGCTGTATAGCCTCTCCATATACTCCTTCATCATCTTTATGATATCCGTTTTGATCGATGACACCTCGTTATACACCAGCTCTACCCTTCTCTCAAGCGAGTCGATTCTTTTATCAAGAGTATCGAGTCTTTTATCAATCGCCTCAAACCTCTTATCAAGATCCTCCTTAAGATCATTAATTCTTATATCAACATAGCTCCTGAGATCTTCGATCCTCTTCTCAAGGGATTCGAACTTCTTATCAGTATATTCTCTTAGATCGTTGAACCTCTTATCAATAGCCTCGAACCCTATTCGCAGCCTCCTTAAGAACCCTTGAAGGTATAGCTTCGGCAACAACACTCAACAATACTACTAAATAATATTGACGAGGAGGACTGATATATAGACGCCTCCTCCACTGCGTAGGTGGCTTGGTTTGAGGATCTTGGCTATATGCGATCTACACTATGATAGGAGGATCTACAGAGGCTTCGACGAGGGCAGGGCATGGGAGTGGCTACTATCCATTGTGGACTATCATAGCCCGGAATATCTATTGTCATGCGGAGACTGGGGCGGGGCTGTCAATGAATCTGAGTTCTACATGCTGCTAAGGAAAGCCATAGTATTAACAATATATGGAAACCACGAGAAGACGGATGTTCTCTCAAAGCTATATAATGTGAGATCCAACAGCTATCTGCCAGTGCTCATGGAGGATGGTAAGATATATAATATGGGGGATCTAAGAGTTGCAGGCATCAATGGCATCATAGCCAGAGAGCGTAAATATAAGAAGGGCGTGCCTAGGAAGACCCCTGAGGAGTTTCTAGAGATTGCCAGGAGAATCGCAGGCAGTGGAGTAGATGTGCTTCTGATCCATGAAACACCATATCTTCCAAGCCTATTCCCATTCATGGAGGAGAGGCTGGGCCCTATAACAGCCCTCAAAGCTGTTGAGATGATCAAGCCGAGGCTAATAATAAATGGACACATGCACTCAGGAGGATTCAAAGCCCATGAATTCCCATGGGGCTCTAGATATATATACATAGACAGCAGAACAGACACTACCTAGTAATAGAGGATATGGAGGTAGAGGTTTGGAGAGACCTAGAGAAGATCAGCACAATCCCCTAGACAAGCCAACCCTATGAGGGCAAAGATAGCCAAGCTATATGCAAACCCAGTAGGGGGATCCCTATATGGAGAGGTAATGTCCTTTTCAAGGCCTAATATAGATCGTGCATATAGTATTCCCGTCAGGGCACGAACCGCCATGCGTATGGGCTATGACACCCTCCCCGCCCTAAAGGGCGAGGCTTGCCCTGTTGTCATCCTTTATAGTCCCAGGATCTTCGAATAGACCCTGACATTCCTAAAGCTCTGATCAGGATCTCTGGGTAGATGTTAACTCTGTTCTTATACGGAATATATGAGGAGAGCATCAGCTACTCTATAGTCTATGATAGCCCTAGCAGTGATATATAGGGCCATATATCCTCTTCACCTCATCATTATTAACCCAGCTTGGTAGCTTGGCAGATACTGTGCATCTATCACCTTTCTCATAGACTCAGAGAGCTCAGCCACCTAGAGCTGGAGCTAGCCCTCCAACAAAATATCGATTACCCAGCAGCTCGATAAAATCTCTTAACCTCCTTCTTAAAGGAGGAAATATTTGTAATATCATAATCATATCTTTTATAATATCATATCTCCTATCATTTCATATATTACTCTCTAGATCGTGAAATAGCTCGATCATCGATCCATAGATCCCGTGTATACAAATTAGATCCCAAGGATCTGTTATTTATAAATGAGGATCTTTAGGAGTGAAGATCTTGGTGCTGCGGCCGGGATTTGAACCCCCAGATCCCCTGCTCCGGAGGCTGCCCTTATAAGAAAATATCGCGGGAATCGATAACTCTCTGGGACAGATAGGTTTGGATCTTATACTCATTTTTCTATTATTTTTCTATTAATGGTATATCTGGCTTGGAGATTTGATATCATTAAAGCCTGGTCTATCATGGAATGATTAAGATTAATAGTCTCTAAAAGTATAGTATCCCGTAGATGGGGTTTAGGTGGCTATGTCTCGCGTCAAGCGCGTTATTATTGAGGTTCCTGAGGACCTTAGGGTTCCTCCAGACGAGCTTGAGGAGAGACTTCGGATTGAGCTGGCGCTGAGGCTTTATGAGAAGGGTATAGCTAGCCTGGGCCAGGCCAGGAGGATAGCTGGCCTCCCAAAGTGGGATTTCCTAGAACTACTAGCCAAGGAAGGTATACAACTGCATTATAGCGAAGATGAGCTGAAGGAAGACCTTGAGGTTGCCAAGAAGCTTGCAGAAGGAGCAGAGAAGTAGCGAGGATAGAGAAAGGCTTCTTGTAGTATCTAATTCAAGCGTTATTATTGCGCTCGCCAAAATATGTCGTTTGGATCTTTTAGAGAAGCTCTTTGAGAGAATCATTGTTCCAGAAGCTGTCTGGAAAGAAATAGCAATTGAGGGTAAGCCTGGCCGTGAGAAAATAATGGAGACAGAATCCATACATGTAGAGAAAGTGGGTAATAAGAGACTAGTAGCTCTTCTCGAAGAATTCGTGGATGAAGGCGAAGCGGAGGCAATAGTTTTATCGCTAGAGCTTAATGCAGACCTGCTACTCATCGATGACCGCGATGCGAGGAACTTAGCGAAAAAGCTAGGACTGCAGGTGATGGGTACGCTGGGTGTGATAGCATTAGCCAAGTATAAGGGATTAATCCCTAACGCGAAACTAATTGCAGACAGGCTCATAGAGAGCAGCTTCTGGATATCCAGAAGAATACTTGAGAAATTCCTTAGAGAGCTAGGCGAGCTCTAAGGATCTCAATAAACCATCATAAAAATAGTCTACACATATCATAGCTATAAACTACCCACATGTCAAGGCTATGAATATAGGTAGGGTTGGATCCTGTTAGGCTGTTAAACGCGTTGGTTAAACCCCCACATGCTCTGAACAAGCATTGTACTAAATATATAGTGATTGAAGTCTAGTAAATTACCTCCTAGACCTGATCTCCTCCCCGCCCTGAAGGGCGAGGCTCTCAGTTGTAAGAATCAACGCTGTTTCCCGACCGTAGACCGCAGTTAGACTGTGGTGGGCCTGCCGGGATTTGAACCGGGACCTCTGGCTCCGCAGGCCAGCGCTCTATCCTGGCTGAGCTACTGGCCCTATAATATTTTATGCTGTTTTTATCTTAAGAATACCGATGCTGGCTGGTGATTCTTTACATCATACCCTAGGGTAGAGGGATTTGGGCTATTTATCCATGTCTTAAAAACTATTTTCTAATTTTCTAGGGTTGTTTCTTTGATTAGATGTTTGGATGCCTTCGGATGTTATAGCAATATCTGGCTTTAACATAGCTACTACACCTGAGTATCTTATTCTAGAGAGAGCGTCCTAGCCCTAGTACAGGAGTAGATCGTGTTCTGACAATTGTTTCTAATCCTAATGGAAACCACCTTAGCCAGCATCTCTAAGAGATCTTTAGAAGCTTCTCTGCATTTCTATAGAGCATCTTCTCCTTCTCTTCCTCACTTAGTGGAAGGCTTCTCAAGAGATCAGCTTGTGATCTTACCCCAAGATGATCTGGACCGACCTCCTCCCCCGCCTTGAAAGAGCGAGGGAACCCCCGCTCTTTATGGGGAGGAGGTTAGCTAACCCTTAATGGACGGATTCATCGGGTTTTTGCTATTTTTAACATTTTTGTGTTGAGTTCCTCTAGGTTTGGTGCTAGTGCTGGCAATTTTAACCCTTTCTGGTGTTGATGGTGCTGGCAAGTCAACACTAGCTAGGTACCTCTACCACTACTTCTCACACCGAGGCTCCTCGCATATTTTTTGGCTCTGCGGCAGCCACCTCTTAGCATTGCTTCTCCTCAGGCTCCTCTCCAGGTTTAGGTTGTTCAAGGGTTTCTACAACCCCTACTACAATGTCTGCATCCCAGTCGGGCTAAGATCTCTGTTGATCCACATGGAGTTCTGGCCCCTAATCCCATATATCTTTATCCGCAGGATCCTGGGGCTGGCATATGGGTTTCTTGTAAGTGATAGGGCTGAACCCTTTTTCATGATAGTAGAAATCTTTTATATTCTTTCATTATCAATTAATTTTGTGTAGAGGTTATGAGACCTAAGGAGGTTTGCCTGCTCTTAGGAATTTCATACTCAACACTCTTAAGGTGGATTAGGGGAGGGAAGATAAAGGTAGTAACTACTGAAGGAGGAAAATATAGGTTAGATTTATAAGCTTTAATATTGTTTATTATTAATTGATAATTGGAGTGGAGGTTTAGAACAAAGAGATGTCTAGGGATAATGGCTGGGAGGATGGAAAAGAGGGATAAGAAGTGGATGTGGGTTGCAAAGCCAGGAGATAGGATCTTTGTTAGTAGAACCGCTGTTCTGCCCTCAAAGCAATTATTTAGGAAGGAGTTCAGGATCCTCGAAGAGATCGTGAATATATAGCAAGATGCTTGGAGATGTGCTTCTCCACGCATCCATCTAGGAATATTATTGAGAATTACTATAGGCTTAAGAATGGGAAGTATCGAGAGCTAAGGAATATGTATCCCAACATCCCGTCCCATTACATACATAGGTTTGTCAGAATGCAACTGAAAGGATTTCCTCTCTAAGGAGGAACAGGGCTAGACAATATGCTGAAGAGATCTTCGATGAGTTGGTTAAGCATCTAGGTCTAGGGGAAAGGATCTTAGGAGTAAGAGGATCAGGAGATATCTCTGGAAGAAATCTTGGGAGATAGCTCGACACCAGGTAGAACTTGAGATGATAGAAGGAATACTAGTGCCTAGGATCAATAGTGTTAGTCTATGGCTAGTTGATGACCACGTATGGAAACCAGTAAACCCTACGAAGATCAATATAAATGGTGTTGAGAACTTTTTTCACAAGCGCTGCTATTAATACCCATAGGGGCTGGGTGCACATAGATCTTGAGCCCTCTAAGGAGTTCTACAAGCTACTGGCTAGGGGTTCTAAACCGACATCACATACTAAGATCAAGCTTGATAGAAAGAATAGGAGGGTGCTTTTCCACCTATCCCTTGAGAAGGAGTTCGAGATCTACAAGCCTGTCGATGTTAATGAGAACTCAGTAGCAACTCTATACGAGGCATTCGCAGTAATCCTCGAGACAGATCTTGCTAAGGCAACTTTAGGCTATAGCTATAGGAAGGAGAGTATTCAGAGGAGATATGGATCCGGTGGCAAAGAGACTAGGAAGGCTATGGAGAAGCTTAAGGAGAGGAAGAAGAGGGACTATAGGTGGAAGACAGCAAACATGATAGTAAGGGACGCCCTTAGGACTAGGGGCGTTATAGTTATTGAGAGGATCTCCGGGGAAGATATAAGGGGTATGATCGCTAGGTATAGGAATAAGCAATTAAGGCATAGAATATATCAGAGCGCATTGAAGGGAGAGCTGAACGCGATAATAGATAAGGCTAGGGAGTACGGTGTGCCGGTGCTTATGGTTGATCCCAGGAATATATCTAAGATCTGCCTAATACACAAGGCAGTGATAGAATATGGGGAGGATAGGATAGGTGTCTGTAGCAAAGGAGGCAAGAGGTGGCATAGGGAGGTAGTTGCCTTGATAAATATATATTTAAAAGCCCTCGAAGCCCTGCATGAGGGCTATGCCCAGAAGGGCTTCGGGGTTTCAAGTCTAGATGGGAGCCCGGTGCCGCTGGGCTTAAAAGCCACCCGTGAGCCCATAGAGATCACTAGGTCTCTGTGGGAGTGGAGGCTCCCTTGATGGCTACAGGGAAATCATAGAAATCCTGTGGATCAAGAAGCACAGCAATCCCAAACAAGATAATATCAGCGATAATCAATGACCATCGGGGGACAAGCAGATCGGCTAGCAACTCTAAATGCTTGGTAAAAGCCTTACACAGTTAGTACCACGTAGCCGAGCTCTTTTACAGAAGTCTTGCGAGGGCACCCTGTAATTAATTGGGTACTGGAAGTTACTCACCCATTAACTACTCTTGAATTTAGAACCGTGTAATAAAGAAGGCCTCGAAGGGGTCCGGGCATGAATGGCAATCTTTGCATCGTACTTTTAGACAGTCTCATACTCTATGAGCGCTTTCACTGGTTTAGCTTCATGTTAGAGAAATGCTGTTGTTTTGCGTAGAGTAGCTTCCATGGTAGGAGTACTTTATGTGTACAGAGATGAGAAGAAAGTATCTGCAGGCTTGAAGCAAGGCCTCCTCAAAAGCACTGACAGCCCTACCCACAGCAGTTCTTGATACTAGAAGATTGACATCAACAAGTACATTGAGTACAAGTCTAGAGAAATTAAACACCGGATAGCCCCTTCCAAAGCCCGAGCCGCAAGCTCTAGAACTCAGAAGATGGTTTTGCACCCACACACCTTCGGATCTCTTAGCAAACCCTTAACGTCTAGTACTCGAGAAAATCGAAGTAGAGCCTTATTGTTTTTGCATATTTGATTAGCATAAAGCATATTTAGATCTAGGCTGGGTTTCGATGCTCTGAGACACTGAGCAGTGCTATAGATAAAGCATTTCTATGCAACAAAACACTAAACCCATTCGGTGTTAGGGCTATGAACGTGTTTAGCATGCTCTTAAACTTGACGAAGACATAGCCGTTGACACATACTAAGCAATCCTTCATCACGACACCAACTGCCTCAGAAGCTTATATGCAGGGTCGGATTATTTACTACCTTATTTACCTTATGGGGATGCGTATTTGTAGATGCTGTTTAAACTTATTCTACCTTATTCTGCTAAGTCTCGATAGCTATATATGCTTACACCATATTTCTTCTCCACCTCTTCTTTGGCGGACAATATTATACTATCTTCAGTTACCAGTTCGTCTCTAAAAGCTATTGCTGTAGCAACGACTACGCAATCTATATAATCGCTTATGATCTTGTGTAGTTCGAATGAGTATTTAATAATGTCTTGCTGATAGAATGGAGTTACATGGAAGGATCTAACTATGATGTTCACAGCTTTGTTGACACGCTCCGAGGGTATATTGAGTTTTGAAGCTTTTGCCTGGAGCTCGAATAGAGATATGAGGTTGATTTTGAGCTCGTAGAGGCTAATACGCTTCTTAATCCTCCCCTCAACAATAGCCTTAAGCAAATCAGCCTTAACAGCTATTCCTACGAGTGGTAGGAGATACGTTGTATCCAATATCAACGCTCTTCAAACCACCTACTCATACCCCTGCGGAACTCCTCGAAATCTCTCTGCTCAATATGCATAAGTTTTTCTGAATAAATTAGCTCGAGCAGCTCGCTTCTACCACTCAAACTCTCCCTTAACAACTCATTAACCACCCTAGATAGAGCCCTCGTACTACCATACCTCCTAACACTCTCCTGAACAATCCTCTCATAGACATCGTCATCAAAGATTATAGTTGTACGCCTAGGCATACAAGCACCCACACATATATATGCAGAGCGAACCATATAAATTTACGTCTTGCAAAACGACCTCGGATTTGTGAGTTTCCCTGTGCACAGTATATTCATATACGCTTCCCCTAAACCCCACATGATTAGCGGCTGAAGCTTCATGTTATATGAGGAGCGCGGTTATTCTGCGTAGAGTGCCTGTTACTACGTCGTGGGTTAGCTGGAGTAGCTCGAGAGTTGATAGCCCCATGATGCACCAGTCAATAAGTCCCAGCTCGCGGAGCCTCCCTCTAAGGCTCACTGGAAATTCTAGCACGACGGAGTACGCGTAGAGGAGCTCCTCACCATCAACAACAAGCTTCTCGAGAATAGCCAGGTCACAGATGTAAGCCCGAATAGATGGGGGAACCTATGATCTGCCGGTAAGAGGGCTAGGGAACCCCAGCCCTTTCAAGACGGGGGAGGAGGTCAGTAGCTGCATCCATGGTCAGGCTAAGCGGCTATAAGGGCGAACGCTCCTAGATCCTCTCTGTGGGGGTGTCATCATACCCATTGAAGCTGTCCACATGGTTAGAAGAATACCATCGGTGCTCTTTAGACAAGACTATTTATTCAGAAGCCTACTGCTATACGACCTTTAGCTGAGAGGGAGATCGTAACAAAGATCATCAGCGAGATCCGCATGGATAGCAATAGAATAACATGTTTAGATATAAGCTCCCAACACTTGGCAGGAGCTCGGGAAAATGCTAGATCAGCTAAGGTTATAGATACAATAAAATTTATCCTTGGAGATGCTACGAGGAGAGAGACCTATATAGATATAGATACTGAGATCATAGTAACCAACCTGCCATATGGAATGCGATCCCATAGGCTGGAGAAGATAGATAAATTCTACATAGATCTACTTAAGACGCTGAAAGACCTCTACAGAGGATCTAAGTTAGTTCTGATAACAGCATCAACAAAACAATTCGAGAAGGCATCCCAAAGAACCGATGTAGAAATAACAGCTTCGAGGGAGTAATGCACGGAGGTTTAAGGGCAAAGATACATATTAAAACTCTAAACAGTCTCGCTCTGATCCTCTGTATACACTATAGTAGTTGTCTGCAGATGCTATGCTTTAGGATACTCATAAAAACGGGCCTGAATGATCTATGGAATTGACTGCTCAAATCTTCTCCCCCCTTAAAAGACAAGGCTTTCGGCTATAATATGAAATCTATCTATATATGTGTGGATTGATTTTATATTAGGGAATGTGTAATGTTATAAGGGGTGACAGAATGTTACTGTTGAAGTTAGATAAATTAATTAGTGGTTCTAGGAGTACTAGGTATGCCAAGATCAAGAAATACAAAGAGTTAGGGGTTCTTGAGGGAAGCGATAGAGATCTAGCTATTAACTATTTTTCACCCTATACATGGCTATCCTATATAAAGATTTGGATCTAGATTGGATTGTTCTTAGAGCCCTCAGCATTTCTGGTGGTGTTATTACAAGTATGAGGGTTGTGGGTCTGACTGTGCCTAATCCCTACTCTGATGCTCCGATCTATGAGGTCTATGTGCCTAGGGATAGCGCGGATGTGTTTAGCGCTCTTATCGGGTTAAGAGATGATGTGCTGGTTATCAGCAGATCTAGAACGTTGTTTAAGACACCTATCTCCAAAGCTAAGATCCTTGTTTATGGACTGGACAATTCAGTAGATTTTGTGGAGGTTGAGACACACTATGGTTTTAAAGTTGGGGAGGCGACTATTGAGCAAGCGCTAATCGATGTAGTTAGAAACGATTATTGGTACTATAGGGGTATAGCTTTTGAGGTCTATCACTATGCTAGAAAATATGTCTCACCCAGCAAATTGCTTGAGATAGCTAGACATGCTAATATAGAGAAAAGGCTGTTTACGGTGGACTATATAGTGTCAGAAGCGCTAGGAGAGAAGTCTCTGTTCAACATACCAGAGGATCTAGAGCTTGAAAGAGTAAACCTCTTCGAAGTAATCGAGAGACTGGGGGATGTGCTTGATTAGCGATGAAACACTTAGAAGCCACGGCTATACCCTTCAATGGTACTTAACAGATGTAGCAAAGTATCTAGCTCTTTGGAGCATATCTGAAGCATCAAGGGAACACGGCTTCACATATGTTCTCGGAGGTGGAACTGGTCTAAACGATATATTTTCCAAATGACCCCTCCCCGCCCTAAAGGACAGGTTTCTATGCTGGGGTCTCGGGTGTTAGCCCTCTGGAGAGGGTTTAATGGCTTAACACCATTGTGCGTTACCAAGTAGCTCTCAATCTTCTTTGTTAGTCTTATCCTGTGTCCTAGCTTGCGGGCTATGTTTAGAGCTGCATTAATATCTGCATTGATCTTCTTCCCTGTCTTCTTGCATATATACAGTCCTCTATGTTTTCTTCCGTTTTTATGTTTGATTCCACATATTGAGCACTCCCTGCTTGTGTAATCCTCAGGAACTATCTCAACATCTATGCCATACTCCATGAATATATCCACAATCCAAAGAACTATCTTCCTGAACCACCATATGTTTGTATTATACTCGTTCCCATTGTTTTGTGAGAGCATGATCGGGTATCCTATGTATAGCTTTCTAACACCTCTATCATAGAGTTCATCTGCCAGGAATCTAATAGCTGTTATGTATAGATGCCTGAGCCTCTCATCCCTTTTATACATAGCATCTAGGTATTTCTCATGATAGTTGATCCATGTTGATATGCCAAGCCTCCTCAGCACATCCCTTATAGATTGATAAGCAGCTATCTCCCTCTTCCACCAATAATACTCAGACTTAATAGATCCGCCTCTAATGAGCATTACTGATCCATCCGAGATCACCGCGGCAAATAGGTTATTCAAACCCATATCCATGAATGCCTCCTTATCCCCTATGGGATCCCTCTGCTTAATACTCCTCGGGTTTACGATCCTTCTCTTTTTCTTTTTCTCCTCATCATCGTATATGGGCTTTACATAGCCCTTTGGATTTGATTTTGGTGGCTCAACACCAACCTCTATGGGTATGTGGGCAAACCATCTACCATTAACATATATTATTTCAAGCCTTCCCTGCTTACCCTCCCACCTAATCCTACCAGCATATCTTATCCTCAGATCGAAGTCTTCAAGTACTATGTATCCCTCGTCCTCGCTAATAGGCTCAACATGATACCTATCGTTTCTAATCAATATATGTATCTTCTTCTCACCAGTCTCCCTATCCTTCCAATAGCCTGGTGGAGATAGTTTCTTCATGAATGGTGGTAGTTTACCTTGTTTCCTTAGATCTAGTAGCTCGAAGAAGGCGTTCCAAGCCTCATCATTCTTATTAACAACCTGACCAGCATTAACACCAAGAACCCCCTTATACTTATGATAATATCTCCTGTTAATCTCATCCCTCTTCCCAGGCGATAGCTCTCCATTGAAGAATGCCTGCCTCTTCTCATAGTTAAGCTCATTCCACAGCCTAGCACATGCCAAGCCTATGTCGAATAGCGTTTCTTCCTCATATCTATTCGGGAATAGAGCTACTCTATTAGTCCTCCGCCTACCCCTCTTCCTCCTCTCTATTAGCTCTCTAAATGCTTGGAGGGGGTCGGAGTCTCTGGCGGGCACGCCTCGGAGATTCCCCCCGCCGGACATTCTACTAGCATATTTGTCCACCGAGATCCGACCCCCACTAAATAACACGATGAAAACCCTATAAAAACATACCCCGCCCTAAAGGACGAGGCTTGCCCTGTTGTCATATGAGGAGATTCTCCAGAGACCTAGATCTTTATCTTGTAGATATAGCTCCTGAGAGGTTTTACAACTGAAAGCCTCGTTCTTTAGGGCGGGGATGGCTATGGCTTATAAGCCTTCTAGGGTTTTGGTTTTTGGAGCCCGGGATGATGGGCTCCTGGGGGAGTTCTGGCCACCCCGACTGCCCCTCAGATGACAGATGTAAGCCCGAATAGATGGGGGGAACCGATGATCTGCCTGAAAGGAATGACGATAAAAAGATGGCGACCTGAAGGCGGGAGAGGAGGTCAGAAGTACATCAACACAGCGTTAGAGAGATCCAGATACTACCGAGAGATCAATGTATTAGAAGCTAACCTCATAGCACAGGGCTTTATATATGAAGGACTTATAAGGAACAACGCCGTCTATAGATTCAGGTTCATGCTGCCAAGCAGCATTAGCTCAGGATTGAAAATTGCCGATATACTGCCTGCTGATGTGAAGGAGAGAAGCGAGTTCAATAAATGGTATATGGAGAACAAGGATAAATTGCCAAGGGTCTATGAAATAGAGGTAACTATATTCAGGGGGAAAGAAAGTATGCCCATCCTATTCAAGAGAAAATATATGATCTGCCTGTGAGAAGCATTACGGGCTGGATCAACCTACCGAATCCATATCATGTCAAGGTCTTCTCCCTAGAAGATCTGCTAGCAAACAAGATCGAAGGCATAATATCGGGCATGGTTGCAAGGGGCCTTATCACAGGTAGGGTAACTGGTAGAAAAACTATTAAGGCTGTTGCAGAACTGGCGATAAGTTTAAATATCTCTGGTTATCTCTAATTATTTGATTAGAGGTGGAGAAGCTCACAAAGATCCTCAGGAGAACTGTTATACTGGAGGGCTGGGTTAATAGGTTTGGAAGGCAAGCACTTAGAGAGATTGAAGATGCATATAGGGAGATGCTGGATGTTATGATTGACTACGCTCTAGAGCATGGTGCTTCTCAATCCACTTTACACAGGATCTTCTATAGTAGGTTTAGAGATAAATATCCATGGCTCCCAACTAGAGTAATTAAAGGTGCTTATAGGGATGCTGTTAGAAGGGCTAAGTCATTCAAAAAGAAGAAGAGGAAAGGAGAAACAGAAAAAGATAAGCCTGTGATAAGGAGCATAACTTTGATCTACTCTGATTCGCAGGATTGGAGGTTGAGAGAGGGCTATGTAGAGTTGAGAACACATAGAGGATGGATAAGGATAGGCTATAGAAACAATAAGCAGCTACATAGATACCTCTATAACAATTGGAAGCCATCAAGCGAGTTGAAATTAAAACTATCTAGTGGAAAGATCCTTGTATATCTAACCTTAACAAAGGAGTTCGAGGTATATTATAACCCTGATAATGCTGTTGCAGTGGATATAAATGAGAACAATGTTACCCTAGCCGTGTTTATAGATAGAAGGCTACATGAGGTCTATAGGATCGAGACTAGCATTGGCAGAATCGTTATAGCGTATTCCGAGAAGAGGAGAAGGATAACAGAAGGCAGATCCACTAGAGATAGGGTTGCTAGGAAAGCGCTTAGAAGGCTTCGTGAGAGGGAGAGGAAGGAGGATGTTATCTATAAAACAGCTAGGATTATTGAGGAGATCGCCAAGAAATACGATGCATCCTTAGTTGTTGGGAATGCCCATAGAGGTAAGGGCAAGATGGCTAGCAATGCTAGGAAGAGTCTGAGGCATAGGATCCACCAGTGGTGCGTCTCAAAGCTAGTAGAGATATTGAACAACAAGCCGTTACATGTTGTCGAAGAATCTGAGGCATACTCCTCATCAAGAGATCCGTTTAGCGGTAAGCCTATCAAGAGATATACCCCCTCTGTGATTCGCTTTGCGCTGAGAGGGGGTAGAAGGGTAAAGGTTATAAAAATACAGATGAGGCTAGCAAAGCTGAGCAATGGATTAACAATAGATAGAGATGTTATAGGAGCTATAAACATCGGTTTGAGATACCTCTCCTCAGATGGGAGCCCAGTGGCGTTGGGCTCGACAGGCACCCATGCAGCTCGGGTGAAGCTGGTGATCCCGAGCCTAGGTGCAACCCCGCTAGCGGAGATACAAGTATTTGGAAGCATCATCAAATACCGTTAGCGGGGAAACGCGAATACACCATAGACCTCGCACTATCATGGCAGCTAAGAGGATCGGGAGAAACAGCTATAAAAATAAGGATAGATATTATGGAGACAAAATAGACTAGCTTCATTAAAGTATATAGGCTCCTAGTCTAGCTATCAGTTCCTCCACAGCCTCAAGAAACTGTTTTGGGTTTCATAAAAGTTTATAAGGGTTGTAGGCTTTTTTTATGGAGCCCCGCAATGAGGGTGGAGACCCGAGAGGGGCTCACATGCAATTCATAAACCAGTATGCCGGGGGTTTCCCCACGGCAATGAACCAGAGATCTCTATGAAGGTGGAGCTGTGGGTCGGGGTTACCCCGAGTGGGTGGATGCAGATGATGTGGCGGGGCGATGAAAAGCCCTGCCCGATGCGATGAAACCAAGGGAAGAGGGCTTGATGTCAAAACACATCAAGCCCAATGAAGCCCAAACCCCCTCTTTCTCTGCTTTCTATATGCTAATGTATTGGGCATACATACGGGTGCAGAGCTATTGCTATCCTTAGGCTGGAGCCAATGATCCTCTGAAAGAGATGACGATCAAGATGACGACCTGAAGGTGGGAGAGTAGGTCGGTCTATCCCGTGTGGTATCATCTCCATCCTTAAAAGCAAAGCTTTCAGCTATAGCATTCATATTTTTGATGCTTTACTGATGCTTTTATATGCGTTTGGCAGAAATATTTGGGTAGTGGCTGTGTATAAGGTTGAGGATGTTGTGAAAAAGGTATATGGTGTACTTGAAATGCTTGGATATAAGCCGGTTGTGGTTGAAACCTTGCCCTAATACTCCAGGGCTGCCGGAAGATTATTTCTTGGAGACAAAGGATATCGGTGTCTATGTAGATTAGCCTATGATCGTGTTTGATGATCGTCTTGAGGAGTCAATATATCGCTCTGGCCTTTTTATTGGAGGGAGTAAGGCTGGAGGTATCTACATTGATTTTGACAAGCCCATAGAGATAGTATATCCCCTTCACGAGTTCTATATCCCTCCGAGGCTCTTGGAGAGGGTCATGCCGTGCTAGTTGCAAAGGCATTGGGAGGGGATATAGATCGACTTGTTGAAGCAATCAACGTGAAGCCAGATCCTTCAACGCTAGATACATTGCTTGAGGAGATTGCATGCTATGTTAGTAGAGAGATATATCTGATTGCAAAGAGAAGGGTTAAGATGTTTATTGGATCGCTTAGGAATCGATTTTCGGGTAGAGGGGTGGTTCTAGCTGGCTAGGAAACTACAAGTTACCATGGTAGGGTGTAGTTTTGAATAGCGCCTGTTAATGCCATTCTTGCTTCTGCTGGTGTTAGCACTGGCTTGTGGAAGTCGTCTAGGTCGTCTGTGGGTATTCGCGGGCATGCTAGTATGACGTATGCATCTATCTCTTGGTTGTCTATATTTAAAAGAGTCTCTCTGTTTATTATATATCCTATATATTCTATGGCCTTTCCCCCTCTCTTCTCTATTAGATCCTTTAGGTATCTCCTATACCAAGCCCTATTCTGTCCCTTGATCCCATCTATTAGAACCCATGTTCTTGCATCCATGGCCCTGTAGATCATGTAGAGCCTCTTTCTCAGGATCTTCTCCACCTCTGGCATCATATCAACCGCCTTATTCTCATACGGATCTATCTTAACCAGGGGTTTTCCTGGGATCGCCAGCCCAAGCCCCAGCGCGTGGAAGACGCCTCCTGAAATTATTACATAGCCGTCTACATAGCTCTTTATCGAGTAGGGCTTCGAATAGTCACATCCAACTAGGAAAGGGCCTCCGCTATGGATTATAACCTCAAATCCTTGGGAAAGTATCTCTGCGACCTTCTTAACCTGCCTAGCATGCTGGATCGTAGAGAATATAGCGACCTTTCTCACATTCCTACCGGCAAGGATCTCTGCAGCCCTTGCAATAAGCTCCGTTGGGATGTCTATAGTGCTATAGGCTGGGATGAAAATCGTTCTATGCCTAGGTCTGTAGAAGGGATACTCGATATGCCCTATATGGACAAGAAGATCATAGCCCCCCTCCAAAGCCTCCGTATCCTCCAGCACACAGGCTCCCCATGAGGGTGATGCTGAGAACGCGATCTCCACCCCACTAAGATCTTTTTCAAGCCTCTTAGAGATATATGGCGCTAGATGCTTAAGCCCATCTGGCATCTGAATAAGTATCCTCCTGGCTCCAAGCTTTCTCACCTCATCAACGATCCTCCCTATCTCCAGATCATACCCTATATCTTCCAAAGACAGTTTCTCCAAATGATTCTTCCCTCCGAACCTTATGAGCACACTACCCTCTCTAGATCGTTAAAGGGTTATTGGATCTATCTAGATGATTAAAAGCTCTTACAGAATCGATATACGTATCAGAGCCTTTTGAGGCGTCTTGTGTATGGATCGCTATGCTCTTAAAGATGCTGGATGCCATCTAGTCTCTACTCCTGTAGCAGGGTTTTCCATTCCCCTATTCTGTATATCAGTATGTCATCTGGTGAATACCGGATCTTGACTTTTTCTCCAAGAGTTCTCCTAGGATTCACGGATATGGATATTCTGATCCCCTCCCCTATATCTACTAATGCCTGTCTAGAGTGTCCCAAATACATTGTGAAGATTACTTTACCCCTTAATATGTACCCATGATCCTCTTCATCCACTACTTCCAGATCTTCGGGTCTTATCACAGCCACCGCCTCTTCTTCTTGGCTGAGCTCCTCCATAGGTGCTCCAACAAGGATCTGGTCTCCTAAGGAGATCTTTGCGTATCTCCCCTCCATTCCGAGATATTTACCCGTGATGGCCGATGTTCTACCCAGAAATAGTGCGACGAATAGGTTTCTTGGTCTTCTATAGATCTCTTCTGGCGTCCCAATCTGAAGGATCTTCCCAGAGTTCATTACCGCGATCTTATCTGCTAGGCTCATAGCCTCCTCCTGATCGTGTGTCACATAGATCATGGTTATCCCAGCCTCCCTCTGGATCCTCTTCAATTCAGATCTCATCCTTATCCTGAGCTTTGCATCTAGATTGCTCAGAGGCTCATCCAGCAAGAGAACCCTTGGCTCCACAGCAAGAGCCCTTGCAAGGGCTACCCTCTGCTGCTGACCCCCCGAGAGCTGGTGGGGATATCTACCCTCCATCCCCGAGAGGCCCACCAGCTCGAGCACCTCTCTAACCCTTCTCTCAATATCAACCTTAGATAGACCGAGCCTCCTTCTACTAATCTTGAGGCCATATGCAACATTATCGAAGACCGTCATGTGTGGCCAGAGAGCGTAGTTCTGGAAAACCATCACGGCCCCCCTCTCATACGGCTTCTCATATGTCACGTCCCTCCCACCTATGTAGATCCTCCCTGAGTCAGGGGTCTCCAGCCCCGCTATAACTCTAAGGGTTGTTGTTTTCCCGCATCCCGAGGGCCCTATGATCGCGAATATAGATCCTCTGTTAACCTCGAAGCTAACGTTGTCCATAGCCCTAACGTTTCTATATATTTTGCTAACTTGCTCTAGAACAACCTCTTCCAAGCATCTCCCAACTCTTTAGAGTTCATAGGGTTATTATGTATAGCCCTATTAGCCCTACATTAGCCCTATAAGGTTATATGCTTTGCTACATAGTTTATCTCTGGTGATTCTATGAGCTTCGGTATAACTGCTGTTGACTACGAGTCCAGGATCGATTTCGATAGGCTTAGAAGGGATAGGCTTAGAAGGGCTGTTGAGCAGATTAGGAGGCATGGCTTGGGGGCTGTGGTTGTCTTTGATTATAATAATATCAGGTATGTCACTAGCACCCACCTAGGTGAGTGGGGTAGGGATAAGATGGAGAGATTCGCTATCCTAACCGCTGATGGGCAAGTAGCCCTCTTCGATCCAGCTGCTCCGTTTAAGAGGAGATGGGTTACATGGCTTCAGGAGATCCATCCCGTGATAACCCACTCTAGGAGTACTATGCCTGACGAGGCTGGCTGGGCTGATAGGGTTGCTGAGCTAATTAGATCCACGTTATCTAGGTTCAAGGTATCGGATCTTCCCATAGGCTTCGATATACTGGACCCTGCATTGATGCACTCCCTGAGCAAGAAGGGGGTTAGGGTTGAGGACGGGCAGAGAGCTATGCTGGAGGCTAGGCTGATAAAGACAGGGGATGAGATCGAGCTTCTGGAGATCGCTGCTGCAATGGTCGACGCCGTCTACTCAGAACTTGCAAGATATATAAAGCCCGGAGTCAGGGAGAACGATATAGTTGCCTATGTTCACAAGCTTTTGTTCGAGATGGGATCTGAAGGCGTTGAAGCTGTCAACGTTGTCTCGGGCCCCAGAGGCGTTCCACACCCCCACATGTTCTCGGATAGGATGATAAGGCCTAGGGATATGGTTTATATAGATATAATGCACTCCTATCTCGGATATAGAACATGCTACTACAGAACATTCGTAGTTGGTGAGCCGACAAAGGCACAGATCGAAGCCTATGACAAGGCATGGGAGTGGCTAAAATGCTCAATAGAGAGAGCCAGGCCAGGGGCAACAACTGCTGAGATAGCTAGCTGCTGGCCCTCAGCCCAAGAACTGGGATTCAGAAGCGAGGAGGAGGCCTTCCTCCTAGAATTTGGTCACGGGATAGGGCTGAGCCATAGAGAGAGGCCCCTGATCTCCAGAGCAATATCCTTCGACTACCCAGTCAGGATCCAGGAGAACATGGTTCTTGCTCTAGAGACCTGGGCACCATCAGCTGATAAAACAGGAGCTGCAAGAATAGAGGTTGAGGTAGTGGTTACCGATACAGGCCCGAGGATCATAACACTATTCCCAGCCGACAAGCTCGTCTCAGTCCCAAGTGAAAGACCCTACTAAACAGATCCCATAGAAGCCCTATACCCTTCCCATTCGAAGAATCTGTGAATAGTTTTTTATAATACCTCTATGCTCCATTCTCTTGTGAGGGTCATTGTCTCTATCCCCATGATCATTGGGCCTATCGATCTTAAAGCCCTTAAAGCATTATCGTCTTACTGTATTTATATACGGAGTTTATAAACCCTACCCCGGATAGCGAGGCTTATCCTTTTATTTATTTATAAACAGATCCCCCAATATGCAACATTGTAATTGAGGGTCTACTAATAGGACTATCGATATATTTAAATATTCTGGTTACTTATAAATGCTCAATGCTATGGAGTTCTTAGATAGGAGGTCTGTGGCGTTGGACTCGACAGGGCCTATGTAGTCGAGTGAAGCTAGTGATCTAGGGCCTAGGCCTAACCCTGCTAGTTAGGGGGAAGCACTTTCTAATAGTATTCTTTTAGCCTGCGCATAGTAGTTGAAAGATCTTACAGTTTTGTAATCTAATTGATGAATACTCTGAGTACTAAGAATACTAATTAAGATAAAATTACAAGGTCATATATGGATTTTCTATATTATTTAATATTTAATATATTCTGCATTTGAGATCTATATTTAAATATTTGATAACTATATATTATTATCGCGAGGGATATATAATGGCCAGGCTAGGGCTGAACACTTTTTCATGATAGTAGAAATCTTTTTATATTATTTCATTATCGATTAATGGTTGGAGTGGAGGTTTAGGGGCGAACGAGGTCTAGGGATAATGGCTAGGAGGAGGAAAAAGAGGGATAAGAAGTGGATGTGGGTTGCAAAGCCAGGCGACAGGATCTTTGTCAGTAAAACCGCTATCCTGTCTTCAAAGAAGTTATCTAGGAAGGAGTTCAGAGTATTGGAAGAGATCCTTAACATATATACCAAGATGCTTGAGAATGTGCCTCCCCACGCATCTAGGAATATAATCGAGAATCATCGTATCCTGAGGAATGAAAAGTACCACGAGCTAAGGAATATCTATCCCAATATTCCATCCACTATATACATGGCTTATGCCAGGATGCTGTTGAAAGGGTTTCCTCTCTAAGGAGGAACAAGGCTAGGCAGTACTCTAGAGAGATCTTCAAAGAGATCGTTAAGTACTTAAACCTAAGGGAAAAGGATCTGAAGAATAAGAAACTCGTGAGACTTCTGTGGAGGAAATCCCAGGAAATAGCTTGGCATCAGGTAGATCTAGAGATGAGCAATGGAATACTAGTGCCTAGGATCAATAGTGTCAGCCTATGGCTAGTTGATGACCACATATGGAAACCAGTAAACCCTACGAAGATCAATATAAATGGTGTTGAGAACACATTATTCATAAGCTTTGCTATCAATACTCATAGGGGCTGGGTATACATAGATCTTGAGCCCTCTAAGGAGTTCTACAAGCTTTTGGCCGGGGTTTTAAGCCGGCATCCCATTCTAAGATTAAGCTTGATAGGAGGGGTAGGAGGGCGATATTCCACCTATCCCTTGAGAAGGAGGTCGAGATCCACAAGCCTGGGAATATTAAGCCTGTTGATGTTAATGAGAACTCTGTAGCAACTCTATACGAAGCATTCTCAATAATCCTAGAAACAGATCTTGCAGAGACAACCCTGGGCTATAGCTATAGGAAGGAGAGCATCCAGAGGAGAAATAGATCCGACAGTAGAGAGGCTGAGAAGGTTATGAAAAAGCTTAGAGAAGGAAAGAAGAAGAGGGACTATAGATGGAAGACAGCAAGCCTTATAGTCAGGAATGCCCTGAGGACTAGGGGTGTTATAGTTGTTGAGAGAATATCTGGGGATGATATAAGGGTTATGATCGCTAGGTATAGGAATAGGCGGTTGAGGCACAGGATATATCAGAGTGCTTTGAAGGGAGAACTCAATACAATAGTAGATAAAGCTAAGGAGTACGGAGTGCCGGTATTGATGGTAGATCCTATGAATACGTCTAAGATCTGCCCGATACACAAGACTGTAATAGAATATGGGGAGGATAGAATAGGTGTCTGTAGCAAGGGAGGCGAGAAATGGCATAGGGAGGTAGTTGCCTTGATAAATATCTATCTTAAGGCCCTCGAAGCCCTTTATGAGGGCAATGCCCAGAAGGGCTTCGGGGTTTTAAGTATAGATGGGAGCCCGGTGCCGCTGGGCTCAACAGCCACCAGCGAGCCCATAGAGATCCCTAGGTCTCTGTGGGGGAGGTGGAGGTCCCTCGATGGCCACAGGGATATAATAACATCCCTGTGGATCAAGAGGCAAAGCAATCCCAAAACAAAAGAAAATCAATAACCATCAGGGGACAAGCGGTATCTAAGCTAGTGATGGTGTTAGCTGCGGTGATCGTTATTGTAGCTATTGCCTCCTTCCTAGGAGGTATGGAAGTAGGTAGGTCTACGGTATCTCAGCAATTGGTCACCCAAGTGCTGACCGTGACATTGCCTATAAGGACTACGGTGACCCAGATAGTTACTTATCAGCAGCCCGTGGTTCAGACACCTGCACAGATCCCATAAGATCGTGATAGGTGTCGCAATAGCCCTCTCAGGATCCTATTCTGATGCTGGGAAAAGGGTTTGGCCGGTATTCAGGCTGCGATAAAATGGGTTAACGATGTGTATGGGGGTGTTAAGCTCTATGGTAAGAGGATTCCTCTGGGCCTTAAGTACTATGATGACGAGTCGAAGAAGGATCTCGCCATAGCCCTCACAGAGAGGTTCATAACTGTTGATAAGGTTCACTTCATATTCGCACCGTATTCGTCTCCCTAGCTTTTGCAGCCGCCCCGGTAGCTGAGAAATATAGAATGACTCTGATCAATGCTGGGAGAGCTACTGATGCTATAAATGAGCAGGGTTTCAGATACGTGGTCACTGTGTGGACCCCTTTATCTCAGTACCACTGGACAACGCTTAATGCCATAAAGCAGATAGAGCCCAGCGCTAGAATAGCGCTGCTCTTTGCTGATGACGAGTTCAATCGGTATAGCTATAGAGGTGTTGTGAGCAAGGCTAGAGAGCTGGGGCTGCAGATAGTATATGAGAAGCTCTTCCCACTCGATACTAAGGACTTCACACCATATCTAACGGAGCTAGCCGCATTTAAAGCGGATGTGCTGGTAGCGGGTGCATATCTAGCAGGAGGGTAGGTTCTTATTAAGCAGATAGCGGATCTCGGGATCAACTTCAAGCTTATATCAATAACCCACGCCCTCTGCCTCCTAGACTTCTACAAGGCCCTCGGGACCCTTGCAGAAGGGATCGTATGCCCCTCACAGTGGGAGCCAGGCGCAAGCTACACACCAGAACTAGCTAGGAGCAAGGGTATCGAGTGGTTTGGCCCAACAACAGAGGAGTTTCTAAAATTATTCAGAGAAGTTACTGATGGAAAGCTCGAACCAGGCTACTGGGGAGGTGCCGGGGCCGTAGGCGTCTTAGCCCTTGTAAAGGCTATAGAGATAGCCCAGAGCCTTGATCAAGACGCTGTTAGAGCGGCTTTCAACAGGATACATATAATGACCTTCTGGGGCGAGTTCAAAATAGATCCAGAAACTGGGAAGCAGATAGCACACGAAATGGTCCTGGCACAGTGGCAGAAAGGTAAATTCGTAGTAGTATGGCCACCATCAGTTGCCCAGGCAAAGCTAACTACCCAATACCAACCTGGGATGAGAAGCGCGCGGGGAAAACGGCAGGCTATTAACCTCCAATATCCTATATCAATTTAGTGGTATTATATATTATCAATAACTGTTTTTCAACAACTCATATCTATCATTACTTTTATCTACAGAGAGAATGTGATCAAACCTTACTCACAGTCAGCCTCACCACATCATAAAATCTCTTTATAATCGTTCTCAAACACTTAGGAGATCTTTTACTAACCAGTGTTTAAAGATGTAACAGAATCTTCGCATCCAGAGATCCCGTATCAATCATCAATACCGCTTTCGCCCTTTAGAACATCTTTATTATTATGGAATTGGAAACCTCGTCCCTTTAAGGTGGGAATTGTAAGTTTTTGCTTTTAAACCTTTTATAATATGCTCTTTAGATGAAGTAGGGAGACGCCAGGATAACCTGCTGAGTCCCGCCCTCTAACCCTGCGTAATGCTGGGGGCAGGTCGGTGAAATAGGAAGTCCCGAAGAAGGGGCTCATTTTGATAGCCCTCTAGTATATCCTAGCCTAACTTTATAAACTTATTCTCTATAATGTTAGAATTAAACGAATCTAATAAACTTCTCTATAATAACTTATAATAATTATTAATTACTGTATATTAGGGGGCAGGAGGAAAGCGGTTCATGTCATATTGTAGCAAATATCTGAATGAAATGGTTTTTTATAAGTCTATCTATATTATATATAATGGTAGTTCTATGGAAAAGATTGGGTATTTGAAGGAGGTTGCTATTGAGAGGATTGGTAGAATTAAGCCTGCTGACGAGGATGGGAAGAGTGGCTATAAGGTTGAGGTTAAGGCTTACAAGGGGAGATACTAATACCGAGGTAATAGCGTTAGTTAATAGTGGTTATGAAACTACTGAACCTGAGATCCTAGTGCCTCCAGTCACTGCGAAAGAACTCCACTTATATCCTCAGCTACCCCAAGGCGTTATTATTAAAGAATATAGGTTAGCTGATGGTAGTACTACGAAGCTTATTAGGATAACTAAAGCTATATATGTGTATGTTATTGAAGATGATAGGATAGTAGGTCCCGTAGAGTCATCGTTAGTGATAGCTGAGAGAGCTGAGGAACCTCTTATCAGTGATAAGCTAGCCAGCAAGCTGGGCATTGTTGCCCTTGATCTAGGTGAGGGTCTATGGTGTTTTAGGGATGAAATAGGTAAAGTCGCTAGAAGATCCAGATAGCAGGGGGACTATACCCTTTGTAAAGCTTTTTGATAATGCTCATATCAAGCCCATATTCTTTCAGGATCTCTATTCATCTTTCGGAGGAAGAAGTCTCTACGCATTAATCCTTCAATAACTATATTCAGCCCCACTAGCTTTACAATTGACTAAAAACCTCATCCCTTTAGGGCGGAGATGATATTAGTGGACTTCGGTTTGAGGAATAGGTATGTTGGCAGGATTAGGTGGAAGGGTAAGCAGGGTAGGCTTAAGATAAAACACATTAATGGCAGGTGGTTCGCATTAGTGCCGATAAAGGTTGGTGTGAAGCCAGCTAGCTCCAATCCAAGGGGCTATATAAAGCCTAACTGCAAGGGTAAAAAGTAGGATCGTTAATCTTAGGTCTATCAAGCAAAGAGATCCCATAGGGGATAAGGAGGCTTTCATAGATATGGGTCTTAACAGCCTATTCGCAGTAGTGACTACAGATGGATCAGCTTTGCTTGTCAAAGGAGGATCTATAAAGTCTGAGCATTACTGGTGGAAAAGGGAGATAGCTACATACCAAGCTATAAGGGATCTGCCTAGGAATGCTGGGTTCCCAAAGTGGGTAGAATATCGTGAGAAGTACCTTAAGGCAATGTATAGGAGGGATGAGAGGCTCAGGCATCTCTACATAACAGCTACTAGATTCCTAGCTGATGAGCTGTATAGAAGAGGCGTTAGAAAGCTATACATAGGATACATTATGCTAAGCCAAGAAAATGGCAATGAGTATAATACGAATATATGGTGGTATAGAAAGATTGTGCTCTGGATCGTTGATATATTCATGGAGTATGGCATAGACGTGGAGATAGTCCCTGAGGACTACACTATTCAGAGGTGCTCAATGTGTGGAGCAAAACACAAGAATGGAAGGGTATACAGAGGGCTGTATATATGCAAGAAGACAGGGAAGAAGATAAACGCAGATATAAACGCAGCACTGAACATAGCGAGAAGTCTAGGATGCAAGATAAAAATAACAAAGAAGATTAAGAGCTACTTGGTAACGCATAATGGTGTAAAGCTATTAATCCCTCTCCAGGGGGCTAGCACCCGAGATCCCAGCATAGAAACCCGTCCTTCAAGGCAGGGAGGGGTCATACTTATAAGCTTATAAGCGTCTGGTGGAGAGTAGACAAATAGCTTGTGAAGACCTCCTCTAGATGCGGGGGAGGGATTATGGACAGTGGCCTTATCACTCATGGGGGCTGGATTTGCCCTGCTTCGAAGAGCTAAGCCATTCTTTAAGTGAGATCTTTAGGGTTTTAGGCTCGTGGCGTATAAGCTATAAATTATGAAATGTTATGGTTTTAAGGGCCGATTTAAGGATGCTAGACAATAATTGGTATGCGTGCCTTTCTCAGCATTTCCCTGAACTCTTCAATCTCTAAGCCTGCTAGTTTAGAGGCTCTCCTGATATCCCCTGTCTCTATATAGTATTTGAGGGCCTCCCTTATCCTCGGAGGCTGCTTATTAATATAATCCCAGTCAGCCATCTCCCTCCTAATCCTCCTAGCCTCCTCCTCCTCTTCTAGCCATTTTCTTAACCTATTCTCCTCTGCACCTGATTCTTTCAATTCTGTGTTTCACCTCTATGAGATCTCTATGAGGGAAGATATGTAATGTATCCTCTTGATACTCCATGAAACGTTTTATGGGATTGTTGCAGTTCACCTCTACTTCTCCTGCTAAATGTACTGCTAACAATATTTCGAGGGCTCTCCACACGGTGACACTTCTATATCCCTCGAGAAGCTCTGACGCCATGATAGCCCCCTTGTTCTCCGTTAGGACTATATAGCCTCTCCTCCTTCCTATCGATAGGCATACGGCCTCAGGTAGATCTATAGATGGGATGCGGGGATTCCTCCTCGACATCTCAATAAGCCTCCTAGCCTCCTCAAGCTCGTCCTCAGTCTCTGTATAGAGTGCAAGCCTATTCTCGGCAAGCTTTGAAGCGACCCACGAAACCGTGGCCTCGCTCTTAATCTCCCTGAGGACGGATTCTGGGACAAACACAGCGTTGAATATCTTAAACAGTAGATCTCTATCTCTATAACGAGCCCAATCTATTAGGAAACATGTGTCGGCTATTGCAAACTGCCTCTCAACCGACATTAGGTATCCTCGCCCTGATCCTCAGATCGTTGAACTCCTCAACACAGAGCCCAGCAATTCTAGATGCAACATATAGATCCCCTGTCTCTATATAGTATTTGAGGGCCTCCCTTATCCTCGGAGGCTGCTTATTAATATAATCCCAGTCAGCCATCTCCCTCCTAATCCTCCTAGCCTCCTCTACATCCTTCAGGGATATCCTCGCTCTTATACCCTTTACCTCCACACTCAACTCCTAGATACTACGCAGCAACTCACCTTTATATATAGCAAAGAGACTCCAGATCTTCAATATAGGATGAATCAGGAGAAAGGTAGCTGAGACAGGCAAAGCGTATAGCCATAAAACCTATCTAAAGATCTATAGAGGAAATATCGAAGCATCATTGCTCTCGAGCCCAGATGACGGAAACTATCTCTTATAAGATGAAGGAAGAGAGCCGCAGTATTATACTATACTCTTCTGACCTCCTCTCCCGCCTTCAGGTCATCATCTTGATCGTCATTCCTTTCAGGCGGATCATCGGTTCCCCCCATCTATTCGGGTTTACATCTGTCATTTGGGGGGCAGTGGGGGTGGTCAGAGATCCCCAGGATATTCCCAGGATCTTCAACGCCCTCTTCCTAATGTTCAGCTTCCCAATAACATCTCTATCTGCTTCGAAATTGCATTGTGGGCATCTAAGCCTTCTATATCCAGCCTCCTCCAATCTTTTGGAACCGCATTTAGGGCATTCCGATGATGTTCTGTTCGGGCTTACTATGGCTAGTGGTACACTATGTTTCTCAGCCTGTCAGTCGATCCGCTTCCCTATTCTCCTGTACCCCATTATGGTGAGCCTCGCCATGTGATCCTTGTTCCCGATCCTTCTCAGTGTGTTTATCAGCCCTGTTAGATCCTCTCTAGCGACTGCATATCTAAGCTTCTTAGCAAGCTCCACGATCTCAAGCGATGCCTTCCTAGCCCAATCCTCCAATATATTCCTAGCCTTTCTGTGACAAGATCTAATTCTATTCAGAACCCCTCTTCCTCTTCTCCAGGCAGGGTATCTAGTGGTGGATGAGTATTTCCTCTGGAGATCCTCTGCCAAGACCTTATACCTGTGGGCTATATCAATCTTGGTGTTACTCTCCTTGTTAATCACGTGGTTGCCATAGACTGTTTTCTTCTCATTAACATCAACAGCAACAACATCTGGCTGATAAGGCTCTGGCCTAGGCACCTTCTTTGATATCCAAAGCATCATCTTAATATCTCTATACACAAGCCTTGCCTCCCCATTCTCATAGCCATCATACCTCCTACCCTAGCCAATGATCCTCAGCCTAACCGCTTGTTCTCTGATAGTCATCGATATTTATTGATATTCTTTTGTTTTGAATCGCTTAGCCCTGTTCCTCCTGAGAGAGGAAACCCTTTCAGTTGCATCTTGACAAACACCATATATAGTGGGATGGGATGTTGAGATAGACCTTCCTTAGTTCTTGATGCTTCTCATTCCTCAGGGTGCAGTGATTCTCGATGATATTCCTAGATGCGTGGGTTAGCACATTCCCAAGCATCTTAGTGTATATATTCGCGATCTCTTCTAGGGCCCTGAACCTCCTCCTAGATAACTGCTTTGATGGTATAACAGCAGCCCTACCGACAAAGATCCTATTGCCAGGCTCGACAACCTGCCTATACCTCATTGCTCTTCTTCCTCCTAGTCATTATCTCTGGATCTCAGTAGCTTGTTCGTCCCTACGCTTCCATACCAATCGTTAATTAGTAATAAGTAAACATAAAACATTCCTACCACCGTGAAAAAGGATACAACTTTATTGTTCCTTAGATGATAGATGTAGCCTGGAATAGATGATGATCAGTGACAACCTGAAAGGTGGGAAGAAGAGGTCAATATGTCTTAATATAAGCATCATGACAATGTTAATTCTTAGCTTTTAATTTATTAAAGATCTTCTTGATTTTCATGGCTGGATCTCTCATATTAATCTTTTGGTAGGTTAATCAGATTATTTTAGTTTTGGTAGTAAGATCCACCATGTATATGATGAATACTGGCACTTTTAATACTATTTCCCAAGCACCTCCGGGTAATATTATACCCGAGATAGGATCTTTCTTTGGTTTAACGATTCCTTGATAGATTATACCTTTACGAGGGACGGCATCAATAGGTATCCCACCAACTCTAAATTCAGGCTCGTAGTCTAGAGCTAGTAAGCATTTGGCTGTCATAGGATCATCTGTGTACATAGTGGTCCAATATGTTCCATAGGGATTTATTGAGTATATGATATTCTTATTTTTAATGAAGTCAGCTTCCTTTCGTCTTACATAGCGAAAAAGATAATGCTCAGTATCTACCGCTTTTGGATTTTTATGTATAAAGAAATAATCGTAGATCGACAGTCTTCGTAATTGTCTCAGAGCTTCTTCGCAGTAACTAGAAGTTACCAGTCGGCTCACTAGATCTATCAACCCCTTGACGCCATCTCTCAATTAAATCCTTATAATCTTTCCAAATTATCTCCTTTTTACTATTATATATGTTTTTTAACTCATTCATTATCCTGTTTCTTTCAATATCGATATACTTAATATATTCTTCTACCATCATCCTAGGATATCGCGTCATGACCCTACGTTCTCCGGCTATGCCTTCTGTCCACTGGTAGGCTCTAAAAACACCGCTAAATCTATTTTCATTAACATTAATATCTAATTCTTCCACATTAAGTGTTATATGTAGCCAGGGGATCTTTGTGATGATATCTATCACGATAGATCGTGTATCCATAGGAAACGGCTCAACTCTGTATTCGGATATCTTTTTTTGTTCCTCGCTCTTTAGCCAAGAAGCAAAACCCTCGATTCCTGCTACTATTTCCTCAAGCATTTTTCTGCTCTCTTCTTTGGAAATAAGATCTTTAAATCGTCTCTCCCAGTTCGCTTCTATACTGTCTATTAATATCACCTATTTATTATTATAACTTGCTAAAAATAAATAGTAATTATTGGAAGGATCATAGAAGCCTTCTAACATGTATCTCCTTGAGATTCGAATTGCATCTATAACTCTTCGATGAGTATTGGTGTTTCTACTATTCTTCTAGACCCTTTTCTAATGATCTCTAATTCTATTATGCCTTTATCTATATTGTCCTCGATAGCGTTCCTCAGATCTCCTGGTGTTGAGAGGTCTTTACCCCCTGCCCTGATGATCACATCGCTCCTTCTGATGCCCGCGTCCTCTGCAGGGCTTCCCGGCACTGTTCTAATGACGATCACGCCTTTGTTCTCTTCAAGTCTCAGCATTCTAGCTAGCTGAGGCGTTAGTGGAGCTACGAAGACTCCTATCCATGCTCTTATGGGTTTTCCATATCTAGATAATATTGTTATGAATCTCTTGACATGGTTTATGGGTATTGCGAAACCTATCCCCTGTGCATAGGGTATCATGGCTGTCGTGACCCCAACGGCCTCGCCAGCAACGTTTATGAGTGGGCCTCCGCTGTTGCCTGGATTGATTGCTGCATCTGTTTGTAGTAGATCCTCGAGCACTATCCTACCTTCATCAGCTACTATAGTTCTCCCCTTACTGCTTATAATTCCCATAGTCACCGAAGGGCCCGGAATCCCGAGCGGTGATCCTATGACAAGGACTATTTCTCCAATTCTCACCCTGTCTGAATCGCCTAACCTGATATACCTAGCCCCGGACCTATCTATCTCAAACAATGCTAGATCCCTGTAGGGATCACTTGCCAGAACCCTTCCAACACCGGTCTCTCCATCACTATATATGATCCTCACCCTCTCAGCCGAGCGCACTACATGGCTATTAGTGACAGCTAATCCTTCACCGACTATGAAGCCCGAGCCAACACCCTTTACTGGGGTCTCGATGAGAGATAACGGATCTACGGCCTCGACAATAACTGTGACGACCGCGTCCCTAACCCTCTCAACAAGATCCGAAATCTCCCTACTAAACTCCTCGAGCCTGGCCAACCCCAGACCCCGGATAATAGTATGAAGGTAGGTTAAATAGCAGTGCTAATCCCATTAGCAACAGATCTCTAGTATGCCCAAGGGCAGAGAAGCTTGATGGGGTCTCTATATAAGTTCTTGAGGCACTTCTATATAGGGGCTAGGATGTATATAGTGAATATAGAGGCTGTGGAATTCAGAGAGTTTAGTGAGAGGGGGGCTAGAGGCGTTATGAGAAAAACCCTGGTTGACACTAGCAACGGTTCGAGGAGGTTCTATCTTAGATATTATAGGCTTCAACCTGGCGGTCAAACACCTCTCGATATACATGATTATGAGCATATCGTGATCATCACGAAGGGGAAGGGCTCTGTGCTTACCATGGTTAATGGCTCTCCATCTATAAAGAGCGTTAAACAGGGGGATGTTATATTCATAGCGTCTAGAGAGCCTCATCAATTCATAAACACAGGCTCGTCGGAGCTTGAGTTTCTATGCTTCAGGGGTGCTGATATTCTCTACAAGGATGAGGTTAGAAGGATTATAGAGGGGGAGGGCTGATATGAGGCTTCCTTATCCTAAGTGGATCTATATAGGTGATCCGGTGAAGCCTTCGAGCTTGGAGGAGGCTGTGGGGATTATAGCTGGTTTCTCAGCTCAGATCGAGATCCATAAGATCCAGTCTCTCTCCAGATACGCCTCCTCTGGCATGCTTGGGTGGGATGAGCTGCACAAGATCTACAGGATCATTGGAATAGATCTGAATCACATATCCATACTATCCCTCTTCGGGGATCCATTGAAACCCATTGCAAGAGGCAGCTCGGACCTGGACTACGCCCTCGGATCTATAGCGGAGATCAGAGATCCTTCCCTCGCAGCCTCGATCACCCTCTCAACAGTGATACCAGCGTATATAGCTATACTAGAATTCATATCCAGCAAAACACATATAGAGAAGATTAGAAAACCCTTCTCAGAGATCCTGGTGGGTGAGAAGAGAAGCCTTGAAGAGCTTCTAGAGATCCTCTCTAAGCGCTTCAAAGGAAAAGATGCAGCAGAGGCCTTAGAGGAGAGAGCAGTCATACTATTCGCCTCCGCAGCTGCCGAGGACACTCTGAAGACAGCAATAGCGTCTATAGTGAGCAACACTATTCTAGATGAGGCTAGCGCAAACTCTGTGTTAGGAGATCTCTATAGGAATATAGATAAAGCTAGGATCTATGCTGCTGAAAAGCTATACATCGAGAGCGAAGCCATAGTCTCCACAATATCCAGATACGGTCTCTCTGGATTAGCACTATGCTAAAGCACCTATACTCAGAAACAAGGAAAAGGGCTTAGAAGCCCTGGATTAGAGACCAGTTACCAGTTATAGGAGTATAACACCTCCGCTTGTCCCCCGATGGTTATTGATTGTCGCTGGTATTCTTTTGTTGAATTGCTTTGCTTCTTGATCCACAGGGATGTTATTACATCCCTGTGGTCATTGAGGGACTTCCACCTCCCCCACAGTGTTTTGGATACACCTGTGGTTTCATGGGTGGCTGTGGAGTCCAGCGGCACCGGGCTCCCATCTATACTTAAAACCCCGAAGCCCTTCTGGGCATTGCCCTCATAAAGGGCTTCGGTCTCGGGAGCTCTAAGCATCATCGCTTCTCGAGGATATCTATATGCAAAGCACAGAGGGTATCGCCTCATCATCAAAATAGCTAGGGATTATATTATTATAAGCTTAAGACAGGATAACAAATAAATATAAAAAACATTACCTATTAACATAAAAAAGATGCATCCCCTCTGATAGAGGTTAACGCTTCTATTTTTATGAACATCGAGCTTATCGATCCAAAAGCTCCCAAACACTATACACCTAATCACAGCTGTTCCATGTGCTTATAGGAGCTTAATGAATAGCCTTGGGGGACAAGCGGGAGTGAGAGTTTGCCCTATATGCTATTATAACCCTTATATATAGGTTTGAGGGAGTGATTCCCTGACTTGTTTCCTCAAATCCGTTTCTTCACGTTCAGCCCTTTTAGAGTCATCACTTCTCAGGTCCCGGATTCTTCTTCATCATGTAATTAGAGGTTTAAGGGTTTATATCGCTATGGCTTTATAGCGTATTTAAGTCCGGAGCCTCTTCCCATGCTATTGAGGGCATCTGCAACCCTTTCAAGGGGCATTGTACCGCTTATGAGCTCTCTGAGCCTGAGTCTTCTCCCTTCTATTAGCTTATAGGCTGTATTAACATCTCGGGGGGTTGTGTGGAATGCTCCCTTTATTTCTACCTCTTCATAGTGGATCCTGTAGCTGTCCATGGGAACCATGGCTCCCCTTGGCAACCCGCCGAAGAAGAGGATCTTCCCTCCGCTCCTCACGAGCTTGAGGGCTAGTTCCCACGCCTCTTGCTTCCCGGCAGCCTCTATGACGGCATCGAACCCTCTTCCACTATTTATGGTTCTAGATAGATCTTCGGGTCTTTCTCTACTAGAATCAATCACCATGTCCGCTCCCAGCCTCTCAGCCACTTCAAGCTTCTCCCAGTGCCTATCTATCATAGCAACCCTGAGATTCTTTAGCTTTAGAAGCTGTAGATGCATTAGACCTATTGGGCCAGATCCTATGATGGCGACCCACCCGCCCTCAATATCGCCTAGGATTCTCTGTCCATGCACTACAGTTGATAAAGGCTCTAGAAAAGCTGCCTCTAGAGGATCTAGGCCTGGGGGGAGTTGATAGAAATACCTCCTCCAGATCTTCCCGGGAACCTCTATCATCTCCGCATATGCCCCAGGCACTGTGAAACCTATGATAGTCTCTCCAAGCTTCTCACAGAGATTCTCCCTACCTATTCTACAGTAGAAACACTCTCCACACGGTGAAGTGTTCATTGTGACAAAGACCCTCCCCCTAAGATCTTTAGGAGCCTCCTCCCCAACATCCTCCACAACACCGACAAACTCATGCCCAATCACGTTTGGGAGCCTGGCGAAGGGATGCCCCCTTCTATATAGCTTAACATCCGTTCCACAGGTTAGCGCAAGAACCACTCTAGCAACTATAGAATCTCTCCTAGGTTTTGGAGGCTCTATATCCTCTATCCTCAGATCCCCTGGGGCATGTAGTACAGCGGCCTTCAAATAGATCGCCCTATATATCTTCGATAGAATCCTAATAAGGGGATGCATTGAAGGCAGCCCTCGTGAGGAGAGGTGGAGGGATAGAGGTAGCGGAGCTCGAGATACCCAGGCCAGGCGATGGAGAGATCCTGGTTAGAATGGTCGCATGCGGCATATGTGGAACAGATCTCGAGAAAATTAGAGGAGGTACTGAAACCCCGCCAGTCCTTGGCCACGAGGTGGTTGGGATCGTAGAGAGTGTTGGCAAGAGTGTTGATAGGCTCGAGCCTGGCTCGAGGGTCTTTGTCCACCACCACGTTTCTTGCGGCAAGTGCTGGTACTGCTACACTGGTTCAGAAACCTCGTGCCCGATGTTTAAGGAGACAAATATCTATCCAGGCGGTTTCTCAGAGTATTTCCTAGTCCCGAGGCTCAATGTGGAGAGGGGTGCTGTGCATATCCTCCCAGAATCCATCGACTGGCTTGAGGGAACATTTATAGAGCCTCTGGCAACAGTTATTAGGGCGATCTCGAGAAGCACTTATAAACCTGGCTACAACGTTGCAATAATAGGTTCGGGACCTATGGGGCTTTTATTCACGATGATCCTCAGATCGTTCGGAGCCTCAGAGATACTAGCAGTAGAACTTTCGAAGAATAGATGCTCAATAGCATCCACCCTAGGAGCTGATGCATGCATACCGCCCACTAATGCAGAGGAAATAAGGAAATACGACTTAGTAGTGCTCTCAACAGGCTCGACCAAGGCCCTACCAACAGCTTTCAGGCTTGTTAGAAAGGGTGGAGAGATACTCCTCTTTGGAGCCCCACCACCAGGATCCACGGCTGATGTCCCGATCTCAAGGGTGTTCTATGATGAGATAAGGATAACACCTTCATACTCAGCATCGGAGAGGGATATAGAGGCCTCGATAAAGATCCTCGTGTCAAAGAGGATACCGGTCAAGAAAATAGTGACCCATATATTCGAGCTGAGAGAAATCGAGACAGCCTTCCAGGTTGCACAGGATGCTGAAAAGGCTGTGAAGGTTATTGTTGTATCGAAAAGAGATCTAATAGCTGGATATTCTATTGCCTAGCAGCTAACAATCGCCCCTCATAATATCACAGATCTACAGTATTGATGTGGGTAACCTATCTAGGCAAGCCTATTATTTGAGAACGATCGCTCTCTTCTAGGGAGTGGCCTTTGCCAGCATCTTCAACGAAGCGGTATCCAGAGGGTTATAGGCTGGAGGTGATAGTAGATGTATTCAGGGAGTACAGCATAGAGGTTGAGCTCGTACCAGGGGATTACACTAGCAAGGAATGCTCAATATGCGGTGCAAGGCATAAGACGGAAGGATATATAGAGGTCTGTATATATGCAAGAAGAACGGAAGGAAGGTTAATGCTTATGTGAATGCGTCACTAAACATAGCAAGAAGGCTAGGACGCAGGATAAGGATATCGAGGAAGATAGAGAGCTATTTGGTAACATGTAGCGGAGTAAGATCATTAACCCCTCGCCAGGAGTCTAACACTCTAGATTCAGAGGTTCGAAACCCCGCCCATTAGAGCGGGGTAGCATAAGTATAATAGATCAGGTTATGGAGAAGCTGATCTGGATACGGTTAGAAATTTTAACTTCCTAGGCATAATATATTCTGAAAGGGTATGAAAAAAGCTACATTATATAGAGCTCTAGGGAATATGAGGGTTGAGTGCACAGCCTGTGCTAGGAGATGTAAGCTATCTCCGGGACAGATAGGTTTTTGTGGTGTGAGGGGTAATATGGATGGTGATCTATATCTTCTTAACTATGGTAAGATAATAGCTGCACATGTAGATCCTATCGAGAAGAAGCCTCTAAGTCATTTCCACCCAGGCTCCATGGTTTTCTCGATAGCCACTACGGGCTGTAGCTGGGCCTGCATGTATTGCCAGAATTTCGATATATCTCAGAGGAGGGTTGTGGAGGGCTTCGAAGTTACTCCAGAGGAGGTTGTTGATCTAGCTGTTAAGGCGGGTGCCCAGGGGATTACCTACACATATAACGAGCCATCTATATTCGCTGAATTTGCCCACGATGTTGGTGTTGAGGCCCATAAGAGGGATCTATTTAATACCTTCGTATCTAATGGATATCTCACGGAAGAGGCAATAGATCTTCTGTCAAGGTTTCTTGACGCAATTACTGTGGACTTCAAGGGTAATGGTGATGACGTCTTTGCGAGGAAGTTCATATTGATCCCGAGCTACGAACCTGTCTTTAATGCGCTGTTGGAGCTTAAAAGGAAGGGTATATATATTGAGGTCACAGATCTCGTAATACCTAAGGTGGGAGACGATCTCGAGAAGGCTAGGAGGCTTGTCAAGTGGATCCACGATAACCTAGGGCCCGAGACTCCGCTACACTTCCTAAGATTCCATCCGGACTATCTAATGATGGACTACCCATGGACTCCTATAGAGACTCTTGAGAAGCACATTGAGATCGCTAGGAAGGAGGGGATGAAATACGTATATATAGGCAATGTGCCTGGGCACCCATATGAGCACACATATTGCCCAAGCTGTGGGAATATAGTTATTGAGAGATACGGGTTCGAAATCGTAAGCTGGAGGCTTACTAAAGAGAATAGATGCAAGTTCTGCGGGGAAAAAATCCCCATCGTAGGGACTCTTCACGAAACATATAGGACCAATAGATTCTTTTCAATACCGATCCAGAGACTCAAGAAATTCACAAGAGTAGATGCAAAGACCCTCATAGCACAGAGAAGTACAGACCTCTCGAAGAAAATGGCATAGCTGTGGAGAATATATAAGCTGGGCTGGCAATCAATAGTGGGAGGCGATCAGAATGACGAAGGTTCTTCTCTTAATTATGTCGGGAGATGAGAAGGCAGATCTAGGTGTTAGATTCGCCTACAGATCTATTGAGGATAATAGATTCGAAGACATCAAGGTAATATTCTTCGGCCCGAGCCAGAAAAGGATCCTATCTTACGAGGGTGAGATGAAGAGAATGCTTGACGAGCTTAGGAAGAGAGGCGCTATAGATGCTGCATGCATAAACATTGCTAAGAGCCTCGGGATTGAGAAGAATTTAGAGGATCTAGGGCTTAACCTGGTGCCTGTTGGGAATAGAATAGCATATTTCCTGCAAAAAGGTTATCAGGTTATAAGCTTCTAACCCCTACTAACAAGCTCCTGCTCGGTTCTTCTCCTCTTAACAGCTGCATCGAAGACTATCCAGTTTCTATACCACTCCTCATTCTCCCTCTTAAGTAGTTCCAGAACCATCCTCGTAAGATCTTTTGCACTCACCTCTTTAACACCCTGATCTAGGAGTCTTCCCTCCACTATCTTAGCTATCTTCCTCGCAGCCTCAGGAGTAGCGCCTGCCTTGAGACAGCTAACAACTATCTTCTCCACTATAAATTCCTCCCTACTTCCATCCCTCTTAATAACATAGATGGTCATATCATCACCCGCATTAATTATATCGACTCTCAAATTTATAAATTTATAAGTACTCTTCATACATAGGCTATATCAGGGGATATGGGGTCTTCATATATCTTTGCTTTTAATCATAGATTCGGTGATAAACACCTTCATAGTTTTGGCCCTGAATAGATTAGGAACCGATGAACTATTTCCGACCCCATCCCCGCCCCTGGGGTACGAGGTGTTTTTTGTAAAACATATGGGAATCCTCGCTCTTCAGGTTGGGGGTAGGATTTGTTCCGAAGGATTGGATCTATAAACAAAGATCTTTGACACCATGGCAAGCCTCGCCCTTTAGGGCGGGGAGGGCGTCATATTCTTAGCAAGCTAATCATAGCGGGTTATACATTATTTGAACACTCTTCGTACAAAACATATATTTATTAAATATCTTGGTACAGAGATTGTGGGGCAATATAAAGTGGTGGTTGGAAAGGGTAGGAAATACGCTATAATCGCTGTGATCATAATTACTAGCATGCTCATAGCCTCTACAATATATGTCTGGATCAAATCGCCTGGGCCTCAAGAGGGTCTAGGAAGAGAAACGCATATACCCGGGCATGGCGAAGCCCCGGGTACGGGGTATGTTGGTGCAAATATATCTTCGCCTGTGGAGATTTCTGGTGGTATTAAGAGCTTCTCCTCATACGATGAAATCCTGGGCTTTCTATCCTCTCTAGAGGCTTCAGAAGCAGGGGAGGCTTTACCTCTCCTCATGCAGACACCTGCGGTATTGATACGGGAGCCAGCGATTCCTATGAGTACTGTGTCTTCACCTAGCTTGAGTGCCCAGGCTTTCTCAACAACTAATGTCCAGGTTAGGGGTGTTGATGAGCTCGATATGGTGAAGACCGATGGGAGACTAATAGTGATATTCATATATAATAAGGTATATATAGTGGATGCCATCGGTAAAAGGATCATATCTACAATATCCATTAACGGGAGCCTGAGAGGAGGCTTCCTCTGGGATAGGTGGCTGGTGGCAGTAGCTAGTGATGGTTTCTTACCATTTACCCCCAGGATATATGCTCTGAATACTTCTGTCTATACATATGATATCTCTGACCCACAGAACCCCAGGCCTAGGGAGAGGGTAAGCTATACAGGGGATCTTGTGGGGGCTAGAATGATTAATGGCACTGTATATCTAGTCCTATCAATGTCATCATCTCCCAGGATTCTTCCTATGGTGAATGGCGTGCCCTTAAGACCCTCGCAGATCTTTCTAGTGGATCAGATGCCATCCAGCTTCACAACAATAGCGTCGATAGATCTCTCAAGTGGTGGGAGATCTGAGATATCGCTCTTAATATCTCCCACAACTTGGATATATATGAGCGCCTCGAGATTGTATGTGGTGTCGTATCTATCTCCATACTCACTAGCCACAGGAAAAGCGATAGAGATTCTATCGAGCCTCTTGCCATCTAACGTAAGCTCTAGGATACTAGAGGAACTTGCTAGAGGAAATATGAGTGGGGCTATGAGGATCGCTATAGAATATCTATCAACCCTAGAGAGGGATACAGTCTTATCCATAATATCCAATGCCTCTGCTAAGCTATCATCCTACGTATTTCAAGAAGCCACCAGGGTCCATGTCCTTGATGTTAGAGGCACTAATATAACTTATAAGGGCTGGATCGAGATACCTGGGCGAATACTGGATCAGTTCTCGATAGAGGAGTATAAGGGGTATCTAATCGCAGCCACAACAGCCTCTAATATGTCTGCTAAGATTCTTGTTAACATGCCCATACAGCGTTACCCGGAACAAGAGGCCAACATAAGTGCCAAGGTAGTTGAGTGCACAGTGTCTAAATGCGTTGAGCGAGATCTACCGCTCCTACCAGGCCCCATTGGCCGGGCGCCTAAGCTATGGATATCATTACATCTTGTGACCATTGGTGAGACATATAATAATGTCTATATAGCATCTCTAGCATCAATGAAGATCGTGGGCTCTCTAGAAGATCTTGCAAGGGGTGAGAGGATATATGCAGCAAGGCTTCTAGGAGATATATTCTATCTAGTAACGTTTAGACAGGTAGACCCCCTATACGCTATAGATATTAGAAACCCTGAGAAGCCATCTATCCTAGGCTTTCTAAAAATACCTGGTTTCAGCAGATATCTACACCCACTCCCAGGAAACATGCTTCTCGGAATAGGAATGGAGAATGGCTGGCTCAAGATATCACTATTCAATATATCAGAACCTAAGAACATCGCTGAAATATCGTCGCTAAAGATAGAGGGGGCTGGAAGCAACATCCTATGGGATCACCATGCATTCACTATATACCCAGAGAAGAGCCTAATAATGATACCATTAGCAATAGCCAAGGCCTCAGGATACTTATCAGGCATAGCTGTCCTAAGCTACAGCTCAGAAGGGGTTAAAATGCTCAGAATATTGGAGCATAGACAAGCAATAAGGGCTATATATATAGAGGAAACAATATACACGATATCCCAAGACCTGGTGAAGCTATTTAACATAAATACGTTTGAAAAGGTAGCAGAGATTCCGCTGAAGTAGTTATTTAGAAACTAGTTAAGATCCATCAAGCAAAATAGCTTGAAAAAGCTGTTACATCTGAAAGCCTCGCCCTTTAGGGCGGGATGGTGTTTATAAGCCTTCTAGGGTTTTGATCGTTTTGGAGGGGCTCTATGGCTTCTGGTGATGAGGGGTTGCTAACCATCTCGATCGGGATGATGGTTAGTCCCGAGCTAGATGCCATAGAGCTCCTCAAGAGATACAATGTTGCTCTCAACTATGCAATAAACAAGATCCTGAAGCTGAATCTAAAGAAAATCGGAGAGATTCACAATGCTCTATATAGAGAACTCAAAGAATGGTTTGGACTTCTACCTAGGACAGCTATTGACTGCTACAGGGATGCTCTAGCCAATGTAAAGTCTTGGGGGAACAATCCTAGGAGAGGTAGGAGACCTAGGGTTAGAAAGCTATCTATGTTCCTACATCCAGGATCAGGGTACAGGATTAAAGATGGCTACGTAGAAATTGCAGGAGGGATAAAGCTTAGGATCATCGGTTGGGACAGGAGATATGATGGCTATGAGAATGGGGAGGCAAGGCTAGTCTATAGAGATGGTAAGATGATGCTTTGGATATCTAAGAAGGTGCCTAAGCCCAAGGCTTACCAGCCTAGGGATGTTATAGCTGTTGATGTTAATGAGAGGAAGATAGTATATGGAGATGATAAGATAAACAAGGAGAGGGACACCAAGATCGATGAAGCCCATAGATGGAAAAAGCTTGCAGAGAATCTCCAGAAGAGATACTCCTTCACAAGATACCCTGCTTGGAGGAGGAGAAGGGGGATCCTGAACAGAATAAGATCCTATCATAGAAAGGCTAGGAATATATTGGAGGACTGGGCTAGGAAAACATCTCTTGAGATCGTGGAGCTATCTAAGAAGCTTGGATACGCAGTCGCTAGAGAAGATCTCACAGGGCTGATAAATTCTCTGAGAAAGATAAAGAACAAGGATCATAGAACAAAGCTCATAATAATGAGCTATAAGAGACTAGGGAAGTGGATAGATTGGAATGCTAAGAAACAGGGGGTTCCGCTAGCCATTGTAAAGCCAACGGGACATCGTCTAAGTGTCCTAAATGTGATTCAAAGCTGGAGGAGACTGGGTATAGAAGATTAAAATGCCCAAAATGCGAATTCGAAGCAGATAGAGACATCATTGGGAAGCTAAACATAAGGAAGAGGGCATTGAAAAAGCTAAGGATCAAAGTAATTCCTGGGGGATCTCTGACCACCCCGTCTGCCCCCCAAATGACAGATGTAAACCCGAATAGATGGGGGGAACCGATGAGCCGCCTGAAAGGGAACCCCTGCCCTTTAGGGCGGGGAGGAGGTCAGTTATAGATACTTGGCATGTTTATGGGGAGGAAATGTTAGGCTTAAGCTTATAGGACTTTAATTCTTAGCCGTTTTATGATGAACTGACCTCTCACCGCCTTCAGGTCGTCATTGATCTTCATTCCTTTCAGGCGATTCATCCCCCCATCTACTTGGGGTACATCTATCATCTAGAGCAGTTGGGGTGGCCAGAACCTCCTCCATCCAAAAACAACATAACCAGAAAGCTAATAAGCATCAAAAGGCGAGGCTTTCAGTTGTAATAATCCGTAATATATATGGATACTCTTGGGGCGATGACCTTTGAAGCTCCTGGGATCCCGGATAGGAGCCCAATCGCATTGGAGATAAACTACATAAAATTAAAAGGGAGACGCTCCTATATCCCATGTTCTATAGCCGTTGCTGATATATGAGGCTGGTAGGTGGCAAGCATACATACCAATAGAGGTTGGTGTTGAGCCAGTTAAATCAAATCCAGAGGGCTATGTAAAGCCCATACATGTTGAGGAGGAGAAAAAGAGAAGGATCATAAATCCGAGGAGTATTAGGCGAGGGATCCCATAGGGGATAAAAAGGCTTTCATGGATATGGGTCTTAACGATCTATTTGCTGTAGTGATCTCAGATGGTTCTGCTTTTGCTAGATAAGGGAGGATCTATTAAGTCTGAGTATTATTGGTGGAAGAGGGAGATCTAGACATACCAAGCTATAAGAGACCTGCTGAGGAATGCTGAGTTTTCAACATGGAAAGAATACCATGAGAAGTACCTTGAAGCAATATACACTAGGAATGAGTGGCCCAGGCATCTATACGGAACATTCCTTAGATTCCTAGCAGAAACACTATGGAGTAGGGGTGTTAGGAAGCTAGATATAGGCTATCCATATATATCCTATCACAGCACAATGGCAATGAGTATAACACGAATATATGGTGGTTTAGGAAGATAGTCCTGTGGATCGTGGATATACAGAGACATGGAAATAGTTCCTGAAGACTATACCTCCCAGGCATGCTCGGTATGCGGAATCATACAGAAGAACGGAAGGATATATAGAGGGCTGTATATATGCAAGAAGACTAGGAAGAAGATCAATCCAGATATTAATGCAGCACTAAACATGGCAAGAAATGTAGGACACAGGATAAGGATAACGAGGAAGATAGAGAGCTACCATGTAACATATAATGGAGTAAGACCATTAATCCCTCTCCAGGGGCTGACACCCGAGACCCCAGCATAGAAACCTGTCCTTTAGGGCGGGGAAGGGTCATTTTAAATAGGTATATGTTTTATTGAATTGTTGAAAGGGCTGGTCTTCATATAGTGGATATGCTCATAATTTTGGTTGTTTTTATAGATATACGGGGTATGTGTGACAATATATTTTGAGGCTCTGTCCAGGGTTGAGGATCTCGTTAGAGGTAGAAGGATAAAGATCTCTGTATATGGGCTTGGATATATAGGAATGGCAACTGCAGCATCATATATAGATAAGGGATTCAAAGTCATTGGCTATGATATAGATTTCGAGAGAGGTAAGAGCCTTGAGAACGGCTCTATAAGGCATCCAGACCCTAGGGTGAGGGATATACTTGTGAGGGGTGTTAGAGACGGGCTTCTAGAGATGGTCTATGACCCAGTTGAGGCTTCTAAGGCTGGGGATATAATAATTATTGATGTCCCCCTATCATGGAGCACCCCCGGCCCCTTTTTTGCGCATCTAGATAATGCTGTTGAGAGCATAGCTAAGGGTCTCTTGCCAGGGAAAATAGTTGTTGTTGAGACAACAGTGCCTCCGGGAACCACTTCAACAAGGGTTAGGGGATTGCTCGAGAGTTTCTCGAGGCTTAGATGCGGATCTGATTTTGGCTTAGCCTATAGCCCTGCTAGGCTGAGTATTGAGAGGGCCTATGAGGATCTGACCAAGAGGTATCCAAAGATCTTGGGAGGTGTTGATACAAAGAGCCCAGCAATCCTGGAGAAGCTCTTCAGAGAGGTTTACGGAGGTGTGCTCATAATGAGTAGTGCATCAGCAGCAGAGTTCGAGAAGGTGGTTGAGGGGGTATATAGGGATGTCAATATAGCTCTTGCAAACGAGCTTGCGAGGGCTGCAAGGGAGCTGGGTATAGATATATGGGAAGTTATTGAAGCAACTAGAACAAATCCATACATAGACCTACACCTACCAGGAAGCGGTGTTGGGGGTGTATCCTTACCATATCAGCCCTATCTACTTGCCTGGGGAGTGGGTAGGAGGTGGATATGGGAGGGCATCGCTATAAGGGGTAGAAAGATTAATGAGGATCAGCCGAGATATATAGCTCGAATACTTCTAGAAGGTCTCGAAACCCTGGGTGTTAGGAGGTCAGAGGTAAGGATAGCCATTCTCGGGCTAGCCTATAAAGGAGACGTTGATGACCATAGGAACTCTCCATCATATGGAATCATAGAGTATCTACGTAGCAGAGGAGTGGAGGAGATAAGGGTTCACGACCCATATGCTATGGATACAAAGGCCAGGCTCAGACTATACAGAGAGCTAGGAGACGCCCTTAGAGGATGTAACGGCATCATAGTATCCACAGATCACAGCATCTATAGAGATCTAAGCATTCAACAACTAGCCATTTCAACTGGTGAGAAGAAGGTCGCGATCCTAGATGCAAGAAGAACCCTAAAAAGGGAAAAGAGAGACCTTAAAGATATCGAGTGCATATACGCAACCTCAGGAAGCCCATGGGCCAGATGTGCTCCAGATGATCCTTAGCTGATTCCTTAGCATTACTATCAACAAATTCCGATCTACATAAAGGCCTTCCCCACCTTAAAGAACACTATCTACCTAGCCTGAATATGAGGCCTTCTGACCTCTTCCCGCCCTTGAAGGGCAAGGCTTCTGGTTATAACCGGAGCCTCCGAAACAGGAGGACAAGCAGTTTCTCAAGTATGGATAAAAGTTAAATTACTGAAGCTGCGATCAAAAGCGATATCCCATGAGGGAGATTTACTTACTAGGGTATTCCGATCGATAAGTGACATTAAATAAAAGAACAAGCCAAGCTTTCAAGACGAGGAGAAGGTCATTATATTAGTGTTATGTAGAGGAAAGGGTTCTGGTTTCATCGAACTCGATATCTTTGATCGAGCCCTCTCCCCTTAACTTCAAACTCCCAGAATCCCTCTTCACCAGGATCCATATCGCTGGGCTCCATCCGCTCAGAGTGACCCCAACCCAAAGCCCCACCATTACAGAAGCCTCTGGTTCATCGCTGTGGGGAACCTCGCCTCCTGACTCTCTTCTTCTTTCTCCTACCTCCCTCTAAATATCTCCTCCTAATATTTATAGATGCTACCTTATGCCTACTCATCTTTAATCCACATCTGGGGCATTCCCTCAAGATGTTCCTCGGATCCACATAAGCTGTTAATACCACCTCCGACGCACTTCTATAGATACCTATCCATGCTGTTTTAGCATTCCCACTCCTTTTCTTAGCCCTTCTCCTACTAACAAGATCCTCCTTATCAAGATCCTCGAAAACATAAATAGAGTTTGGTAATAGCATCCTCAAGCCGGCTACCAGCTTGTTCACGAAGTCTTTTTCTTTATTTCTCTCTAGCCACATACCTCTCATAGAGATCCTCTTACCCCTACTCTGTGCAATGGTCTTCTTACGCTCATACGCAATTTTTATGCTCTAAAGGGGTCTGAGATCAGTGTGTATAAATCCTATCGATGGCTCGTAGCCGTCTAGGGATGGCTCATTACTATCCCAACTGATAACCATCGTAACCTCGATCTCCTCAGGGCTTTTAATGGTATTATTACATGCTATCCCTGAATATAACCTCTCCAACACTACATCCCAGACCCTGACCCTTTTCTCAAGCCACGTCGATCTCCACGATACATAGAGATATTCCCCTAGCCTAAGAGTTATCCCAATGGCTTTAGCCTCATAGATTATCTTCATAAGTGCTGTCTTGCACCTAGCAAACCTCCTGATCTTCGGCTTAACCTTCCTAACCCCCAGATACCTCTTCCTCAAGCCCTTCATAATAGAGTACGCCTTCCTAATAACAGAGCCTACCCAGTGTGCTGCGTAGGGGTTATGCTTCATAAGCTCTTCCTAAGCCTTTTCTTGAAAGCCCTATCCTTCAGTATTGCTGGGATCCTCACCTTCAAACCTCTGATCACGACCAGCTTTCCACCCCTTCTAACGAGCTCTGGGAAGCGGTATCCCCACTCAATATTATCCCAGATCAGATCTATGGCCCTCTGGAGAGCCTTAACATGCCATGTCAAAGCTCAGAGGCCCTCCTATCACTAATAGGCACTCTATATGCCCTCACAAGCTCAAGGATCCTTAATAAGTCTCCTTGTACTCTTAACACCTTCTTATGACCTCGAGATCCCCATTCCAAATAAAAGAAATATTATTAACCATTATAAACATATATGAAACTCAAAGCAGTTTCACTGCGGCGTTATAGCTGGGAGATACGTGATTCTGGTATGACGTTTTTAAGTATTGTAAAGGGGCAAGCAATACAGCTTATTATTTAAATCTGTCTACTATATCTCTGTGGGGGCTGGTTTGTCCGTGAGTGATTTAAGATCAAAGATACTTGGAGATGTAAATAGGAGGAAGGGGGAGCTTGTTGAGGAGGTTAGGAAGTTCCTCAGGATGCCGAGTATTTCTGGGAGTGGGGAGGGGATAAGGGAGGCAGCTTCGTATCTTAAGGAGTGGATCTCCAGTAGGCTGGGGGCCCAGGTCACTCTCCTAAGTTATGGTGGGCACCCTATTGTATATGGAAAGCTCGATGTTGGGGCTGATAAGACTGTTATAATATATAACATGTATGATGTCCAGCCCGTTGAGCCTCTAGATCTCTGGGAATCACCTCCCTTCGAGGCTAGAGTAGTTGGGGACAGGATAATTGCTAGGGGGGCTTTCAACACCAAGGGTGCTCTCATGAGCTCCCTACTCGGTGTGGAGGTCCTGGCTAAGATTGGCAAGCTTCCAGTGAATCTGATCTTTGCGTTAGAGGGGGAGGAGGAGCTTGGAAGCCCCTCCATGCCCAAGTTTGTTGATGATAAGCTCTCGGAGCTTAAGAAAGCCGATCTAGTCTACTTCGCCTTCCCCTCTGAAAGGGTCAGAGGGAAGCCAACAATAATACTTGGGAACAAGGGAATTGTCTTTGTTGAGCTGAGGTGTAAGGTTTCGAAGTACGATGTTCATAGCAGCTATAGCAGGGGTCTATACAACCCTGCTGCTGTCCTCGCCAGGATAGCCTCTCATCTAATAGACCCTCTAGAAGGCCCCAGGATACCGTGGCTCGAGGAAAAGGCTATAGGACCTACAGAGGAGGATCTCAAGTACCTTCGAGATATTGAAGAGGCCTCACCACTAGAGGAGCTAGTAGAGCTCTACGGCATTTCGAGACCGAGGCTGAGGGGGAGGAATTGGTATATAGCTGTCCACTTCAAGCCTACTGTTAATATAGACGGCTTCTCATCCGGCTACACAGGCCCTGGAACAAAGACCATAACACCTGGCGAGGCTGTGATGAGACTCGATTTCAGGCTAGTCCCCAACATAGAGCCTGAGGACGTTATAAGGGGTCTTGAGGAGCTAGTGAAGAGACTCGGGTTATCAGATCTCGTTGAGATAGTTGTGAAAGATGCCTATACATGGGGCAAGACAGACCCCAGATCCCCCTATGTCGAGGCTGCTGGGAAAGCCTATGGCCATATGGGTATGAAGCCATATATAATCCCAATCATTCCAGGATCTGCGCCTAACTATTTATTCACTAGGAGGATAGGGATCCCAATGATCGCCACAGGCCCTGGTCATGGTGGGAGGGCGCATGCCCCTAACGAATATATAACTATCGACACTATACCGGGGATAGCTGGCTACACGGCCCTATACCTCTTGGAAGTGGCATCGTCGGGAAGATAGGGTTGGGAGGCAGAGCGTCTCTAGGGATCCTAGCGATATACATGGTTCTAATATGTCTATCACTAGCTATAGAATCAATAGCCCTCGATCCCACACAGGATATCAACGTCTCTGTGAGGGTGGAGCCTCCACTTATAAAATACTATATAAATATATCAGCTCATGGAGAAGCCCAGATCTTTCTCTCTGCGTTTGAGGCTAGCACACAGCTAGTATGCACAGCCACGCCTGATGTGAGGCTCCAGCTTATATCAGCTAATAAATATATTGCCATGATCCGGGAAGGATCCGGGTGGATTATATGTGCAAGCGCGGGTATAGGGATTATTAATGGGACTCTAGAGGTATATATATATCCATTAATTATAAACGGATCCGTCTATAATATCTCCACAGTATGGTTGCCATATTATCTTGTGAACGTGATATCAACCCCCAACGCTATTGAGGTTCTGCCTGGAGAAAATAGCAGATATATAATGCGATTCAACACTAACGAGACTATATATATGAGAGCAAGGATCTTCCCCTATCCAAGAGAGCTAGTAAGGGAAATCACAAGCCCATCACAAGATAGGCAGGCTAGCCAGAATAGCGATCAGGAACTTGGGAAACAGATCTTGTTATACATAGGGGTAGGGCTCTTAGGCGGCCTCACAGGATACTTCGCATCGAGAATAGCTCCAGCTATTAGATCTAGGATAGTCGGGAGAGATCTAGAAAGAGATATAATAGACCTCCTCACTAAAAACCCGAGAGGCATGTCCCTATCCCTCATATCAAAGACGCTCAATGCCCCCAAATCCAGTACGTGGAAGAAGTTGAGAAAGCTCGTGGAAAAGGGAGTTGTCGAGGAATTCGAAGGACCTGGAAAGGGGAAGCTATATAGACTTAAGAGGGAGAGAGGCTAAGACGATATGACCCCTCCCCACCCTTCAGGGCGGGGAGGAATCATTTTTCTCTGTAAAAGAGCTGAGAGAAGATCGTGAGGATCTATGAGAGAGGGTTATTATATCCTATTTAACTCTCATAGCAATATGTGGATGGTATATCCATATGGGAAAGGGGCTCAGGGTCTTGAGAGGGACACTAGCTGGTCTAGAGTTGGAGAGATACATTCCTGTCTATGTGATCGCCTCCACCAGGACATCCACGATTCCGGGGATCTCTATAGCCGGGGCCTCCCCCCAGCTAACTCTATACACACCTGCTCTTGATGTTGAGTATCTAGCATGTGGAAAGCCGAGATCTATGAATGTTATCCCAGTAACCCCGGACGGGCTGCCGACTCCAGCCGTTCTCACAAGAGCGTGCCTCTCTCTCCTAGGAAAGAGACCCCTGGTTATCGATGCTGGATCGTTTGTAGAGCCTATGATAACTCATATAGATCTCTCGAGCAGGGTTGTGGGAGGCTCTATAGATGTTGAGAGCGCTCTCCCACGCGGCGCGTCCTGGAGGCTTTTTAGAGAGGCTAAGATCCTTGGGAGCGTCCTGGGCAGGTTTTATAAGGTACTTGCTATAGGTGAGAGCATGCCAGGAGGAACCACGACGGCTATGTCTATTCTGGAGGCTCTGGGCCATAAGGCTGCGGTTAGCAGCTCTTCTAGAGATAATCCCGTGAGCCTCAAGAGGGGGGTGGTTTCCAGAGCCCTTAAAAGGGTTTCAAGGGATATGGATGTCTTCCATTTAAACGACGAGGTGGGGGATCCGCTACATATATCGATAGCTGGTATAGCGGTTGGGGCTCTCGATGCTGGTGCACATGTGATTCTGGCAGGAGGCACCCAGATGGCTTCAGTAGTTGCTATTGGAAAGAGGGTTCGAGGGTCCCTTGAAGGTGTCTGTGTAGCGACTACTAGATGGGTTATTGAGGATCCCACAGCAGATCTACCAGGTATGATAGCTGAGATAGTGCCTGAGGTATCTCTAGCGTATATAGATCTTAGGCTAAGCGGGTCCCCATACCCTGGGCTCAGGAAGTATGATGAGGGCTTTGTCAAGGAAGGTGTGGGGGCTGGGGGCACATGCTTACTAGCCCTTCTAAAGGGATATAGTGTGGACGATGTGCTATCCTCTATATATAGGGAATATGGAGCGCTGATAAGCAATGCTTAGACCCGAGCTTGTGGATAGGGATACGCTTCTCGTATCTCTGGAAACGCGGATGAGATCTCTGGGAACCACTGTCTATGGTGGTGGGCTTGGGTGGATAGATTCTGTGATCTTTAGAAGAGTTGAGAAGTGCTTCTCCAACCCGTCGCCCCGGGAATATGCTAGAAGTCTCGCATCGAGATTTGGAAAAAACCCAGCGGTATTCTTAACTGCTGCAGATGTTAATGAATATATACACGTCTCTCTAGAGAGGGACGAGGTAAGGGTTGAGATGATATCAACCATAGGACTTACACACCCGGCCTGCATAGGATATGAACCAGCTGGGCCTGGGGAGATTGGCACGATAAACATTTTTCTAGCAACCAGTATAGGGCTCAGCGAAACAGGTCTAACAGATCTATTTAGATCTGTGTCCGAGGCTAAGGCAGGGATCATCTCCACTCTAGGGCTCTCGTGTAAAGATCTCCCGGCAGTTGGCACAGTCTCAGATGCAACAGTGGTGGCGTCTCCCACAGGCTCTAATGACTATGCTGGCCTGGGGACGTTGGTCGGATCTCTAGCGTCGCGTGCAGTCCTAGAGACAGTTAAGAGGTACATGGAGAAGAAAACCCCTGCAGACTATCTAAGGTATATAGGGCTGGGGATATCTACAGAGCATAGAAAATACGACCCGACAGAGCTTCTCATAGAGAGGATAACCGCGCTTGTAAAGCACTTGAGAGGAGTGAGATTATTACCCTGGATAGGGGATGAGCACTTCATAAAGGTTCTAGAATCGCTTGGAACATTGAGAAAGGGGTGTCTCCATGAAACTAGATAGGATCTCGATCTTGATAATGGCTGGAGGACTTGGAAAGAGGTTCGGGGATCCCGGGAAAATATTTACCAGGGTATGTGGTGAACCGGTGATAGAGAGGGTTCTGAGGGTTGTATCCCTATTTGGCGAAATATATATAGCTGTGTCTCCATATACAAAGAGCTATTCACAGGATCTATGCAAGAGATATAAATGCATCGAAACCCCTGGGAGTGGATATCCATGGGATCTCTCTATCGCTCTTTCGAAGCTTGAGAAGCCTGTACTAGTATTACCAGCGGATCTCCCTTTTATAACCCACGATTCTATAGAATCCTTCCTATCAAGGGCCCTCGAGATCAGAGAGCCCGTGGTTACTCTTAGAGTTTGTAGAGATGACTTCTGTGACCCGATCGGGGTGTCCCTTATAAGGGGGAAAGGGGGCTCCTGGGCTAATATCGATTATAACTATTCTGAGGAGTTCATTGATATAGATACTAAAGAGGATCTTCAGAGGGCTGAGGAGCTATGCGATTCCATGGCGGATCGCTGAGAGCCAGGCTGGATTTCAGCGTGAACACTAATCCTTTGGGGCCGCCTGAGGAGCTCTACACAGTTATCAGGGGAGGCTGCGATCCAGAGGATGTTTTGAGGAGATATCCGGATTACAGCTATAGGGATCTGAGGAGAAGCTTATCCGAGTTCTATGGGGTGGAGGAGGACATGCTAATACCTCTCAACGGCTCTTCTGAAGGCTTGATACTAGCTTTGCTAGCGATCAGACCGAGCAAAATGATATCTATTGAGCCAACATTCGGGGATCACGGTCTTGCCTGCAGATCTCTGGGTATGGAGTGCATTCATATAAAATATAGAGAAGCTGGGGATAGCTATAATCTGGATAGGGATGCTCTAGAGAGGTTAGCGGATTTATGTAGAGATCCATCTGCTCTGATCTATATGAGCAACCCGAATAACCCTACAGGTGTTTATATAGATATAGAGAAACTATATGATCTCTTTAGCGGGTCTAGTTGTTACGTTATAGTCGATGAGGCATACGCCGAGCTCTGCAGCAGGTGCCCTTTGAAACCCGAGGAGCCCCCCGATAATATCTTGATCCTTAGATCACTGACTAAGTGGCTCTCAATCCCCGGCCTCAGACTAGGGTTTATAATAACATCTTCTAAAAAGATGTGGGATACTCTAGAGGGTATAAGGCCTCCTTGGAACGTTAATTCCCTTGCTGAGTGCTCGATCTCCATGCTATTATCTAGATACTCTGAGAACATGAGAAGCTTCATAGAGAGGTCCAGGGCTTACATAGATCAGGAGAAGAGATATCTCATAGACGATCTTAGAAAAGCAGGTGTCCCGAGAATCTATAGGGGTGAGGCTAACTATGTGCTTTCATGGCTTGGAGAACATATTGATAGCATCATGTTGGGTCTGGTGAAAAGGGGGATCTCTCTGAGGGACTGCAGCTCATTCACCGGCCTTGGGAAGGGCTATGTAAGGATCTCTGTGAGAAGGAGGGAGGATAATGAAGAGCTTATAGGTGCTATGAGGAGCCTCTTGAAAGGTCTTATGTCTAGTGAGGAGTATAGTTAATTATAGCAGGTAAACTTAATAGCATCCATATAAATCGATTTAACTCTATTATAGATAAATTATATGGGTATATATGTAGTAGATGGGTTTAATCTTAATAACCCTCTTAGGATATATAGTGTAGGGATATTTTGTCTTATAAGACCCTCGGTTTCTATGGGATCGAAGATATAGATCTATCTTCGAAGAAGGTTCTCCTCAGGCTGGATCTCAACTCCCCGATAGATCCTAAGACCAAGAAGATATCCGATGATGGTAGAATAAGGGCCCATGCTGAGAGCGTGAAAAGACTCGTTGAGATTGATGCCTGTGTAGCAATCATAGCCCATCAAGGAAGGCCTGGGGACAGTGATTTCACATCGCTTATGGAGCACTCTGAGAGGCTTTCGAAGTACTCAGGCTATAGTGTTGAATATGTAGACGATATTATAGGTCCTTATGCCATAAAGAGGATCTCATCGCTAAGGCCTGGAGAAGCAATTATGCTAGAGAATATTAGGTTCCTGTCTGAGGAGATGATCGAGGCCCCTCCTGAGGAGCAGGCTAATAGGATCTATGTTAGGAAGCTCTCTAAACATTTAGATCTATATATTAACGATGCCTTCGGAGCATCTCACAGATCGCATCCAAGTATAGTGGGGTTCCCGGTAGTTATGAGAGGTGTTGCAGGCCCTCTAATGGAGAGAGAGCTTGTAGAGCTATCAAACACCCTGTCGGGGATTAACAGGCCCAGGATATTTGTTCTTGGCGGGGCTAAGGTTCAGGATACAGTTAAGATCATAAGGAATATAGCCTCTAAGAGGGCTGCGGACGCTATACTCCTCACAGGGCTAATATCTCTTCTATATCACATGGCCATCGGGACGGATATCGGTGAAGAGAACAGATCTTTCCTAATGTCTAAGGGCTACACATCATTCATAGAAAGTGCTAGGGAGACCATGGGGATGGGTGTACCAATAATACTGCCAACTGATTATAGAGTTCTCAGAAAGGGTAGTGTTGAAAACCTCAGAGCAAGCGACCTTCGGGCTGGTGGTAGGGCTCTAGATATTGGTGAAGAGACCATGGAGGAGTTTAAAAAGATCATGAGAAGAGCCAGGGTGATTGTTATGAGGGGGCCTGCAGGATACATCGAGGATGAGAGATTCAGACTAGGTACAGAGACCCTTTTAAAGGAGGCAGTGACCTCAGGTGCTAAGGTGATAATAGGTGGGGGGCATCTGGGCTCTATGGTTCCGGAGAGATACGATAGATCCAGGGTTCTTATCTCGACGGGGGGTGGAGCGCTGCTCACATACCTAGCTGGTGAGCCTCTACCAGCTCTGGAGGCCCTGAAGATCTCTGCTAATAGGTGGTGGAGATGAGTGTGAGGATAGCTATAAATGGTTTTGGTACTATTGGGAAGAGGGTTGCTGATGCCATCGCTAAACAGGGCGACATGATGCTAGTTGGTGTGTATAAGAATAGGCCTAACTATGAGGCATATATAGCGTATAGAAAGGGCTACCCGATATACACTAGCCCAGACAGGGTTAGTGAGTTTGAGAAGAGGGGTATACCTGTTAAAGGCTCTCTCGAGGATCTCCTAGGCAGGGTAGATGTGGTTGTAGATACAACACCCTCCAAGGTTGGTGAGAGCTATAGGTCTGTGTATGAGAAGCACGGTGTTAGGATGATCTTCCAGGGGGGTGAGAAAGCGTCTGTCGCAGAGCTGAGCTTCAACACGCTGGTGAACTATGATAAAGCCATTGGGGCGAAATCTGTGAGAATAGTGAGTTGCAACACAACGGGGCTAGTGAGGATCATAAGGGCTATATCCAACTATCACAGGGTTGAGAGGGTCAGGGCATATATTGTGAGGAGAGCCGCAGATCCCAAGGAAATCGGTAGAGGCCCTATAAACGCTATTGTCCTAGACCCTCCAAAGATACCGAGCCACCATGCTGATGACGTTAGAAGCGTGTTGGGAGACATAGATATAGTCACAATGGCCGTCGCCGCCCCCACAACCCTTATGCATGTGCACATGATAACTATGAAGCTAGCTGAAAGCACAACGAAGCAGAGGATCATGGAGATATTAAGCGAGACCCCCAGGATTGCTACAGTAAGCTCGGAGGAGAGCGGGATAACATCAACAGCTGAGATCATAGAGGTAGCGAGGGATATGGGAAGACCTAGGGGAGATGTTTATGAGAACATAGTGTGGGAGGAAAGCATAGATGTTAGCAGAGACGAGGTCAGCCTGATCCAGGCCATACACCAGGAGGCTATAGTGATCCCCGAAAATATAGACGCCATAAGAGCTATAACAGGCATCGAGAAGGACTGGAGAAGAAGTGCTATAAAAACAGACACGAGCCTTGGCATTGTTAAGGAATTCGCAAAACCTTAGCATGGCCAGGTTAGCTCCTAACCCTATCCACCACAACCTGGATCACTGCGGGTCTCGAGCTCCTTTTCATATGCCAATACCCTCTTTCAAGCTCCTCCCCTATTCGATCC
>Ga0326762_1000028_pt1 | contig 91797 bp, 65 predicted proteins | sample NORPS_S_FD_207669 | JGI IMG/M metagenome (GOLD analysis project Ga0326762, IMG submission 207669) | Hot spring sediment microbial communities from Norris Geyser Basin, Yellowstone National Park, WY, United States - NOR.PS_S | ecosystem: Environmental > Aquatic > Thermal springs > Near-boiling...
CTCAACGCCGCGTAGTTGCACACCAACCCGGCCGGCTTTCCCCACCGGTCCGCAGGTTTTGATTATAGCAAAATGTGCGCAGGCGAACAACATGGGCGCAGGCAAGGCAACGCCCGCAGCGGCCTGGATTTCCCGGTTCTCCAGACAGGACGAGCCGGTTTCCACCGTCAGATAAAAGAGGAGGTAGGCAACCGCTCGTCGGTGCCCTGCAACCTATGGGGGACGAATCAAAACCGGCAGACCGGATATCGAGCCCTCAAGGGCCTCCAATCCCTTCCAACGAGGATCCCCCTCATGGGTTCGGATGGCCTTGATCCCATCGGCCTCCGCTCCTGGTGAAGGGATAGAGGGTCCGGTCACACATCACCCCGGGATTTCCACCAGGCGAGCGGGGGAGCGATCTCTCCCCGGTGTGGTCTGGAGGATCCGCAGTGGGCCCTCTCATGCGTGGAGCTCCCGCCGGGCGGAGGACCTGGGTTAACATTGAGGGGAACCTTCCCGCGCGGCTTCAGAACGAATCGGGAGGCATCGCAGTCATGCCCAAGCGGATCGCGATCATCGCCCACGACGGCAAGAAAGGGGAGCTGGTCGAATGGGCCCGGCAGGAGCGGGAGCGCCTGGCCCGGCATCAGCTGGTGGCCACCGCCACCACCGGGCGCACCCTCCAGGAAGCCCTGGGGCTGGAGGTGGCTTGCGTCCGCTCCGGCCCCCAGGGCGGGGATGCCCAGATCGCCGCGATGGTGGTGGAAGGCCGGATCGACGCGGTGATCTTCCTGGTCGACCCCCTCTACGCCCACCCCCACGAGCCGGATATCCGCACGGTGATGCGCCTGTGCAACGTCCACAACATCCCCCTGGCCACCAACCTGGCCACCGCCTCGATGGTGCTGCGCGGCCTGGAGGAGGAATGACCCGACGCCGGCGCTGGCTGCTCTGGCTGCTCCTCGATCTGCTGGCCCTGTCCGCCCTGTTCGCGCTGGACTGGCGGCTGCGGGCCGGGGGACGCATGCCCGCCATGGCCGTGACGCCCACCCCGACCCTCTCCGCCGCGCACTACGCCCGCCGGGCGGAGGCCGCCTATCAGGCGGGAGACCTCCGGAGCGCGGAGGAAGGCTACCGCCTCGCCCTGGCCTTGGAGCCGGAGAACCCGGCGCGTTACCTCCCGCTGATCCGCCTCCTGGCCTTCACCAACCGCCTGGAGGAAGCCGCCGCCTGGCTGGAGCGAGGCCGCCGGCTGGCTCCGGAGGATCCGCGCCTTCTGGGGATGGCCGCGTTGATCCTGGACTGGCAGGGGAGGATCCCCGAGGCGATCCAGGCTGGGGAACAGGCGGTGGCCCGCCTTCCCGAGGAGGCCGCCCTCCACGCTTATCTGGCAGAAGCCTACGCCGACGCCCATCGCCCGCAGGCCGCCCTGGCCGCCGCCCGGAAAGCCCTGAGCCTGGCCCCGGATTCGCCGGACGCCCACCGGGCCCTGGGCTACGTCTACGAGACCCTGGGGCGCTATGCGGAGGCGATGGCGGCCTACCAGGAGGCCCTGCGCCGGGATCCGCTGATGGTGGTGACCTGGCTCGCCCTGGGGCGCAACGCCCTGGTCCTCGGGCAGACCGCCGCCGCCCTGGACGCCTTCCAGCGGGCCGCCGCCCTGCGGCCGGAGGACCCACGGGTTCTGGACGAGCTGGGCTGGCTGTATTACAACCTGGGCCGGCTGGAGGAGGCGGAGCAAACCTTGAGGAAGGCCCGGGAACAAGACCCGGACGACTGGCGGATTCTGTATCACCTGGGGGTCACCCTCTACGCCCGGCGGAAGTATGAGGAAGTGGTGGACGCGAACCATCTGCCGCGGGGGATCGCCCGGCTGCAGGCCGTCCTCCGGGCAGAGGGGAAAACCTGCGCCCCGGAGACGCTGCCGACGGAGCCGCGCTGCGCCCGCCTGGTGGAGATGGCCTACCTGCTGGGTCTCTCCCACTACTATCTGGGGGACTGCGCCGCTGCGCGCCCCTGGCTGGAGCAGGCCCTCGCCATCTCCCCTCAAGAGGAAAACGCTCGGCGCGGCCTCCGGTTGTGCGAGGGCCAGTCCCCCACGCCTTGAGGGAACGACACCGAAGCGCCTATGCGTGAACACCCATCGCCTCGGATCATTCATCAAGGCCAGGCCCCAGGGGGACGATGTTGCGCCCTGGGGGCTCCGCTGGGGATCCTCCTGATCGCCTTCGCCTTCTACCTGCTCGGGCTGCCTGCGTCCTTTGTCCACAACGATGAAGCCCATGGAGCCGTCGTGTGGATCTACGATCTCCCGGGCACCCTCGCCGCCGTGGCCCGGGACAGCCATCCGCCGCTCTATTACCTCGTGCTCTGGGGATGGCTCCGCCTGGTCCCGCATCCGTTCGCCCTCAAGTTCGTATCGCCGTTCTTCGCATTGCTGGCGCTGGCCCTCACCTACCGCCTGGTGGCGGAGGCCGCCGGGCGTCGGGCCGCCGCGGGGGCGATGCTCCTGATGGCCTTCAACCCGCTGTTCTTCGCCCTGGCCACCCTGGGCCGGATGTATCCGATGGCCATCGCCGCCGCCGCCCTGGGGTTCCGGCAGGCCCTCCGCCGGCGCGATGGCAGCTGGCTGCTCAGCGCCTGGGCCCTGACCCTCACCCACTTTTACGGCCTCCTTTTCCTCCCGGCCCAGCGCCTGCTGATCCCGGGATGGCGCCCCCGGCTCCGGGAGCTGGGCCGGATGGCCCTGGCCCTCCTCCCCATCGCCGGGTGGTCCCTCTGGGCCCTCGGCCCCTCCATGGCCCACACCGTCCGCACCCTGTCCCGCATCCCGGTTCGTCCCACCCCCCTGGAGGTCCTGGCCAACCTGATGGGCGCCCTGGGGATCGGGATGGGGGCGGACGGGCGGCTGGGGATGCTGGGGGCCCTCGCCGTCGCCCTGGGGATCCTGGCCTCATGGCGGGCCCGACGCCTCTGGGGCGCGATGGCGCTGCCCGTGGGCCTGGGGCTCCTCCTCACCCTGCGTTTCCCTTTCTATGCGGCCCGCTATTTCGCCCCCCTCCTCCCCCTCTACGCCTGGGCCCTGGCCGCCGGCGGGTCGGCGCGGCGGCGCGCGCTGTGGCCGTTGCTGTTGAGCCTGGGGCTCTACGGGATCGGACGGACATGGGCGGTTTACGCCAACGCGCCGATCTACGCCGAGGCCCAGCGGGAGCTCTACGCCACCCTCTTCGAAACGGCCCATCCGACGGACCGGATCGCCTTCCACGGCTACTGGAACCAGGCGGAGATGGCCCTGTTCTACCCGGAGACCCGTCCGCGTCTGCTCCCGCTGGAGGCGATCCGTCCGGCGGACTCCTCGTTTCCGACGCGCACCTGGGTGGTGGGTGTTACCTTCTTCCAGGACCTCTACCGGCCGGTCGTTGAGGCCCTCGCCCGGGAGGGCCCCTTCGACGTCCATGCCTGGTATCCGATGGCGGAGGTCTTTCGCTTCGTCCCCTGGGAGGAACCCGCGCCGTGGCGGCCGACCGGGGTTCGTTTCGAACAGGGGATCGTCCTGGAAGCGGTGGCCTGGCTGGACCCGGTCACGGACCCGGGCGGGAGCATCCGGGTGGGGCTGCGCTGGCGAGCGGAGGGCATCCCTGAAGGGCGTTACGTGGTCTTCCTCCATCTATGGGATGAGCAGGGGCGCTACCGGGCCGGCGTCGATCGAGAGCCGGATCCCCCCACGTCCGAATGGCAGCCCGGGCAGCTCGTCACCCAGACCCTGGCCCTCGCGGCCCCGCCGTTCCTGCCGGCCGGCCGCTATCGCCTGATGGTGGGGCTTTACGAGCGTCTGGGCTCCGGCTGGCGGCGCCTGCGCACGGCGGAGGGCGCGGAGGCCTGGCAGATCGGAGAAGCGGAGATCCGCCCCCGCCTTGCGAGCGCCTTCGCCTCCGGCATCCCCCTGCCGGGCGGGATCACCGTCCGGCCCCAGGGTGCGTGGCGGACGACCCTGGATGGGACGCCACGGTTGCGGGTGCACCTCCTCTGGCAGACGGACCGCCCGCTCCCGGATGACACCCATCGCCTCTGGATCCGGGGTCCGGACGGGACGATGCGGCCCCTGGATCCCCCGGAGGGATGGTTCCCGGGATCCCGGATTGCCGGCGAGGAGGCCGCGGAGATCTGGGAATGGCGGGAGCCGCTCCCCCCGGGGCGCTATCAGGTTTTCTGGGAGGGTGGGGGTCTCTTCCCCCTCTTCGCCTTCCGGATCCCTCCGGAGGGCTATCGGTGGGATTACGACTGGATCTTCCGGAACCGTCTTCCCTGGTAGTCGCTTCGCCGCGGGGGATGGCAAAATAGGGGATAAGGAATCGCACGCGGGAAGCCAAGGAGGGCGCGCTGAACGCGGATTCCGGGACGGCGCTGCGCTTCTTCGCCGGACTGGTCTACTACACCCTGGGGCTGATCCTCCTCCTGCAGTCCCGGGGCCAGAGCCGGCTCCGTCTGGCCCGCAGCCTCCCCTGGCTGGCGGGGTTCGGCCTTCTGCACGCCCTCTACGAGTGGAGCGGGGTCTTCCCGCTGCTGGACCGCGTTCCGTCCGGGGAACTGCTGGCCCTCGGCCGGACGGTGACCCTGGCCCTGGCCTTCCTGTGCCTGTTTGAGTTCGGGGCGGACATCGTGGCCCCACTGGGCCCCCGCTGGCGATGGCTGCGCTCCCTCGGGTGGGGCCTGTTCCTGACCTGGGGAAGCGTGGCCCTGCTCCTCAGCCTCCTCCCCCAGCCCCTGCCCGCCTGGCGGATGGATATTGAGGCCGCCGCCCGGCTCCTCCTGGGCTTCCCCGGCGGGATGCTCACCGCTTACGCCCTGCGCCGCCACACCTTCCACCTGCTCGTTCCCCTGGCCCGTCCCCATATCATCAGCATGCTGCGCATGGCCGGCCTCGCCATCGCCGCCTACAGCGTCCTGGCCGGGCTGATCGGACCGGCGGAGATTTTCCCTCCGCTGAGCGAAGCGACGCTGGAGCGTTTCCTCGGGGTCCCGGTGTTCCTGCTGCGCAGCCTGGCCGGCATCGTGCTGGTCGGAGGGATGCTGCGGGCTCTGGAGATCTTCGAGATCGAGCTGAGCAGCCGGCTGGGCAGCCTGGAGGAAGCTCAGATCCTGGCCAGCGAGCGGGAGCGGATGAGCCGGGAGCTGCACGACCGCACCCTCCAGATGATCTACGGCGCCGGGCTCCTGCTCCGCAACCTCCAGACCCAGATGGAGCCCGCCCAAGCTGCCACCCTCGACCCGGTCATCCGCATGCTGGACCAGGCGGTGCAGAGCCTGCGGGAGATCCTGCAGGAGTGGCAGGCCCGTCCGGCCATGGCCAGCCTGGTGGATGGGATGGAGCGGCTGATCCGCGAATACGGGCTCCCCGCCCTGATGGACGTGGAGACCGACTGGCAGATCCCGGCCGACGCCCAGCTCCCTCCGACCCAGCTCCGCCACATCCTGGCCATCGTCTCCGAGGCCTTGAGCAACGTGGTTCGCCACGCCCGCGCCCGTCGCGTTCGCATCGCCGCGGCGCTGAAGGACGGGCGCCTGCAGATCCGCATCGCCGACGATGGTCGGGGCTTCGGTCCGGAGGCCCAGCCCGGCTTTGGCCTGCGCAACATGGAAGAGCGCGCGCACCTCCTGAACGGGCGTCTGGAGATCCAGAGCCAGCCCGGCGTGGGGACCACCGTGATCTTAGAGATCCCGTGGGGAGGGATCCGTCGGGGGGACCTCTATCGTCCCCTGTGGTCGGGCCAGCCCCAGCCGGAGGAACAGGAGGGGCGCCCCGGCGGTCACGTAGAGGCCAACCAGGAGGTAGCGGAGTAACCGGAGCCCGGGCATCCCGGCGGCCTCCCCGAGGAGGCCGGTGAAGACCATCCCCAGAAGGACGTAAACCGCCCCCAGGCTGACCAGGCCGAGCAAGAGCCGGACGCCGCGCTGCATCCACACCCCTCCGGGATCCAATCCCCCGGAGGCCCGGGATTCAACGAGGACCCCCCAGGCCATCCCCAGCCAGGCACCCAGAGGCACGGCGGTCTCCCGGGTGGGGTGGAGGAGGAACAACGCCAGGGCGGCCCCGGCAGCCAGGGCCGCTTTCGAAAGGGCGGAATGAGGAAGGCGCCGAACCAGCCCGGGGAACAGACGCAGGGTCGCCAGCGCCACCAGAGCCCCGACGGCCCATCCGGCCACCACATCGTGCGGGAAGTGCACGCCCAGGACGACGCGGGAGAGGCCGACGAGCAGGATGAGGAGAACCGCGAAGAGGGTGAAGGGCCCGCTGCGGATCATCCCGGCCAGGGTCCCCCACATGGCCGCCGCGTTCAGCGCGTGCCCGCTGGGCAACCCGTAGCCCAGGGCCTCCCCACCCGGCAGCCACACCTGCACCCGGTCGGGCGCGACCTGGAAGGGCCGGGGCGTGGCGAAGAGGTCCTTGAGGACGAACGTGAGATAAGCTCCCAGCAGCAACGCTGTGGCGGCGTAAAGCGCCTCCCGCTTGCGGTAACCCCAGAGCAACGCGGCGAGGATGAGCAGGAAGGCCTGCTCCTCCCCCAGCCAGGTGATCGCCCGCCACAGCGGGAGGGCCCAGGGCGGCTGGAGCGCCTGCAGCGCAACGATCCCCTCGATCTGCCAGCGGATCCAATCCGGCATCCTCACGCCTCCAGGGGGAGAGGTAACGAAGCAGCCCGGGGGGTGCCTCCACCCCTGACCCTCGTCCGCAGACGCAGTGCTATGGTATCATACAAAGGGAAGCCGGACTTTCCATTCCACGTGCGGAAAGGAGGTCCCCATGGCGGTTCGGGTCACCTGGTATGGCCACGCGGCGTTCCTCCTGGAGAGCGATGGCAAGCGTATCCTCATCGATCCTTTCCTGAGCGGCAACCCCCTGGCTCCGGTGAAGGCCGAGGAGGTGCAGGCCGATGTCATCATCATCACCCATGGCCACGCCGACCACGTGGGCGACGCGGTGGACATCGCCCGGCGGACCGGCGCGCTGGTGATCAGCAACTATGAGATCACCTCCTGGTTCCAGAGCAAGGGGGTGCAGAACGTCTGGGCGCTGCACATCGGCGGAGGCCGGGATTTCGACTTCGGCCGCGTCAAGCTGACCCCCGCCCTCCACGGCTCCGTCCTTCCGGATGGCGCCTATGGGGGGAACCCGGCGGGCGTCCTCCTGTATCTGGGCAAGCACCGCATCTACCACGCCGGCGACACCGGGCTCTTCGGGGATATGAAGCTGATCGGCGCGGAGAAGCTGGACCTGGCCCTGCTGCCCATCGGGGACAACTTCACCATGGGGCCCGCCGACGCCCTCCAGGCCGTCCGCCTGCTGAAGCCGAAGGTGGTCATCCCCATGCACTACAACACCTGGGAGCTGATCCAGCAGGACCCCCATGCCTGGGCCCGGAAGGCGAAGGCGGCGGTGAAGGGCCTCAAAGTGGTGGTGCTGGAGCCCGGCGGGACCTTCGAGCTGAAATGAAAAAACCTGCGCCGATGAGGTCCAGTTCCTCTCGGAGCCGGCGGGCCCTACGGGAGCCCGCCGGCTCCGCTCTCGGGGCCTTCCGGATTTCCCGGGCAGGTGATTGCTTTCGGCCACATACATGCAAGGCAAGTGCTCGCAGTTGCCCTACGTAGGGCCTCCCCCTTCTATCCGGCGCCAGTAGCGGCGGCGCAACCATGCCAGGTAGCGGGGGATCAGCTCGGTGTAAAGCCGGTAGAGAAGCGGCCGGACGGGGTAATCCCAGGTCCCGATGAAGCGCACATAGCGTCCCCCGAACCCCCGCTTGAAGCGATATACTCCCCACATGGGATCTGACTCCACGGGCTCCGCCGGTGCTCCCCAGAAGTCATACCGGCGGCATCCGACCGAGCGGGCCCAGCGGATGGCTTCCCACTGCAGGCGGTGGTTCGGCATCTTGTCCCGGTGGCGGTCCCGCGAGGCGCCGTAGAAATACCAGGCGGTGGGCCCGAAGCGATAGAGGATCACCATCGCTACCGGCTCCCCGCCCACCTCGGCCAGGAGCGGCCGGGCGCAACCCGCCTCGTAGAACATCCCCCAGGCTTGCCGATAGTAAGCCCGCGGTCGGATCACGAAGCGGTCCCGCCGCGCCGTCTCCGCGTAGAGGTCGTAAAGCAGGTCGAAGGCCTCCGGGCCCACCGGCCGCACCGTCACGCCCTTGCGCTCGGCCAGGCGGATGTTGTAGCGGGTCTTCGGATGCATCCCGCGCAGCAAGGTCTCCTCATCCGCCTCCAGGTCCAGCCACAGGCTGGCGGGGAACTGCACCGACTCGGCGGCCGGTCGCCACCCGCGACGCAAAAGGATAGCTTTCAAAGGGGCAGCCACCGGAGCCCGCGGCCCCTCCTCCGCAGGGCCCTCCGCCTCCACCACCTCGGGGTCGATCCGCAAGAGGATCCCCCGACTCCGGCGGGCCAGCGCCTCCAGGTCCCGGAGGACGACCTCCGCCGCTTCTTCATCGGCCGGATCCATCAGAGGCCCTCGGGGAATGTAGAGCAGGCGGAACAGGCCCAGGCGGTCCTCCCGGCACAGAACCTGGGCGGCCGCCCGCACCCGTCCGTCCGCATCGACCCAGAGCCAGCGCGTGGGCCGCCAGCCATAAAGAGCCTTGAAGGCCCCCCATGTCCAGCTCTGGAGGATATGGGGGGAAGGCAGCTGGAGCAGCGCCCGATCCCAGGCCTGCGGATCCTCGATGCGGAGGGAGCGGATCATGCCCGGATCAGCCTCCGAAGCAAGCGGTAGAGCCGGGGGCGATAGACGCGATCGAAGGCGCCTGCCCAGCGGACGATGCGGCCGCCGAACCCCCGCTTGAAGCGATACACGCCCCACAGCCCATCCCGGCGGGCCATAAACTGGGCCTCCAGGATCTCCGGCTCCTCATCCGGGATCCCCCACAGGTCATACAGGCGGCATCCCCGCGCCTTCGCCCAGCGCATCGCCGTCCACTGAAGGGCGTAGGTGGGCATCCTCTCCCGGTGGCGGTCTCCCGAGGCGCCGTAGAAATACCAGGCTCGCTCTCCCCAGGCGAAGGCCATCAGCCCGGCCAGAGGCTCCTCCTCATAGTAAGCCAGCCAGAGGCGGGCCAGATGAGGGACGAAGCGTTCGTAGGCGGCGCGATAATACGCGAAGGTGTGGATGGCGAAGCGATCCCGCTCCGCTGTCCGACGAAGCAGCTCGTAAAATCGGGGGAGATCCTCCGGCCCGGCCTCCCGCACTGTCACGCCCTTGCGCTCGGCCAGGCGGATGTTATAGCGGGTCTTGGGATGCATCCGCTGAAGCAGGGCCTCCTCCTCTCCCTCGAGGGAGACGAGGATGGTCCGCCGGGGCTGCACCGGCGGGGCGGGCTGGAATCCGAAGGCGAGAAGGTCCAGGGTGAGCTCCCCCTCGGCCGCGTCGGGCTCCAGGCGCAGGTAGAGGGCCCGAACCTCCCGGGCCAGGCGGTCCAGGGCGCTCTGCAAGCAGCGGAAGACCTCCGGGCGTTGCCAGTCCCCCACCGGCCCTTTCGGAACATAGAGGAGGGAAAAGCCCAGGGGGAGGGAGCGGATCAGAACCTGCAGGCCGGCGCGGGGGAAGCCGCCCTCGATCACCAGCCACCGGCGGGCCTGCCAGCCGAAGCCCGCCTTCAACGCGGCCCAGGGGGCGGTCTGGAGGATGTGCGCCTCCGGATGGGCTTCCAGGAAGGCCATCCAGGCTTCCGCATCCACCTCCCGGACGCCCATCCCCTCCGGCGCGCAACCGCCCCCCGGAGGGACCACAAACCCACCGTGCGGCTCAGGCTCCCGGTGAGGCCAGCGTTCCGTCATCCGAGGGCGAACCGGTAACCGTGGCCGCGCTCCGTCAGCAAAAAGCGCGGCTGATCAGGGTCCGGCTCGATCCGCTGGCGGAGGCGCCAGATATACCATTTGACGTTCTGGGGATCCACGCTGCCGTCGGGCCAGACGTTCCGGGCGATCTCCTCGGGGCTGAGGGTTTGCCCGGCCCGCTCCGCCAGATAGCACAGCAGGCGGTGTTCCGTCTCGGTCAACAGCCGCTCCTCCCCATGCAGGATCACCCGGGGATACTGGGGATCGATGAGCAGGGCGCCCTCCCCGAAGCGCCAGTAGATCCGCTTGCCGGGCGGCGGCAGGCGAACCCGGCGCAGGTGGGCATCGATGCGGGCCAGGAGCTCCTCCATTGAGAAAGGCTTGACGATGTAGTCATCGGCGCCCAGCTTCAACCCCTCCACCCGTTCCTCCACAGCGGCGCGGGCGGTCAGGATCAGGATGGGCACCGTGGAGACCGCGCGGATCTGCCGGCAGACCTCCAGCCCATCGATATCGGGAAGCATAAGGTCCAGGATCACCAGGTCCGGCTGGTGCTCCTGGAACTTCTGCCAGCCCTCCGTGCCGTTGAAGGCCAGGACCACCTGGAAGCCCCGCCGCTCCAGGAAACGACGGATGAGTTCCGCCAGCTCCGCCTCATCCTCCACCACCAGGATCGTCTCCGCCATCCGCGCCCTCCCCGCGCAGAGATCGCATTGAGAGAGTTGCGGTCCTCACCTCCTGAGTATGACACAGGGGGAGGAGTTTGAGCAAGGTTGGCCGAAGGAGGCTCGGAGACCTATCGTCGGCCGAATCCGGATCAAGGTCCGGGCGCGGCCTGTTCCCCCGAAACAGGGGAGGCGGAGAGGATCTCCTCGATCAGGGAGACCACCCCTGCGTCGAACCCCACGATATGGAACGAGAGGGGGTCGTCCGGCTCCTGAAGGGAGTAGCCGGTGGCCGTGGTGGCCACGTTGATCACCCGAAGCGCAGGGCGCATGGACCTCAGGCGTCGAAGCACCGCAAAAGGATGCTCCTGGCCCGCCCACGTCTCATTGTCCGTGAGGATCACGATCGCCTCCACATCTACTCCGGATTGTTCGATATATCGGAAAGGTAACGATAAATCCGTTCCGCCCCGGCCGATCCGGGCCAGCCCCTCCACCAGTCGGAGCACTGTGGAACCCAGCGCCTCCGGGAAAAGCCGGTGGGATTGGGTGTCAAACCCGATCACAACGGCTTCGGGCTCCCGCTGCAGGGCATAGAGCCCATAGGCTGCGGCGGCGAAGATAGCCGGCAGGCCTTGACCGGAACGGTTGTGCCACATTGATCCAGAGATGTCCAGGGCTACCAGGAAAGGCTGGCGGATCGGCCGGGCGGCCTCCATCCGTCGGAGGCAGGCCTGATGGAGCGCCCTGGAGATCTCAGGGAGGGGCTCCCAACGCCGGCGGGTTCCCTGTCCCATCTCATACACCGTCGCCGCCAACAGCAATCGGACCGGATGGATCGGAGCGCGGTGGATCTCCTCCAAACGCCGGAGGACCTCCTCCAGCGCTTTTCGATCCTCGAAGACGCCCAGAGAGGTCATATATCCCAGATGGCGCACCAGCGATAGAGCGGGCATCTCCGGCAGCAGCGCCTGCCAGACCTTTGGGGAGTTTCGGAACCCGGACGGCACCATCTCCCATGTGAGGCGGTGCATCCGGATGAGCTCGATGATCTCCTCTTCGCTCTCCGCGCGCTTCGCCCGCTCAAAGGCCCAGATCAGACGGAGGGCCTCATGGGGCGGACGCTCGGGGACTTCTTCCCAGCCCCGCACGATCCAGCGGACGATCGCCTGGCGGACCTCATCCTCCGGCCCGAGGCGGGGATGGGCCATCCGCAGGAGATCCCGATGGGACCATCGGGCACGCTCCTGATACTTCAGGACCTGATAAGCGAGCTCCTCCGGCGGACGGAGGGCATACCAGTTTCGGATGGCGGCGCGCTTTAGCCGCCCCCATCCGCCCTCCATCTGACGATAGATGGCGGCGAAGGTGAGGAGCTCCGAGCCGTTTCGGACGATGCGGTGGAAATTCGCCGCAGCGGCCCGCCGGGTTTCAGGATCTCGGGATCGGAAGGCCAGGGCCAGGACCCAGAGCGCAGGAGTCGCTTTATACGCGCGCCGCTCCTCCGCAATCCGCGCGGTGATCTCCACCACCTGAGGGCCGTTCTCGCGGAGACACTCCGCCGTGTTCAGCAGGTTCTCCGTCTGGATGCGACCCTCATCCACATAATAGGTGCCTCCCTCCGTCCCGATGATCAGAAACCGAAGCAGGCGGTCCCATCGGTTGATCGGGAACACCCAACCCCCGGCGGCGTTGGGAATCTGGCGAGGATCCAGCGGGCGCATTTGGCCGGTCAAGGGGAGCCCCTGCGCCTCATCCTCCCGCTCGTGTGCCATGGGAGAGCCTCCTGATCATCGCTCGAAGCCACGGACGATGACGCGGACGCTAAAAAGAAGCGCCGCCAAGCGGGCAAAGTAGGCGCGGAGGCGAAGCCCCTACGCAGGGGGCCGGTCTCCCACTTTATCAGGTGGGCCCGTAACCTCCGCAATCGGCCCTGCTTGACGGCACCTTTATGTTACTTAACCGCCTGATTTTTGTCAAGCTCCAACGATGTGCTGGCGCAGGGCTTTCCGGTTGGCTCTTCCCTTCCAATGATCGGAGATTGGGATACCGGTTGTAGGAGCGGCTTTAGCCGCGACCTTTGTGTCATCTTGAACCGATCGTGCGACGAGAGAGAGGAGATAGCTTCTGCCCCTCTCCGATCATTTGAGCCTTTCGGTTTTCATGTTGGGCGGATCAGCAGGCTTAGACCCCGGTCCGGCCGGGCGCTGAAGGCCCGGAATCCGTCGACCACCAACCGATCCCCCAGGGTTCGGAGCCGATTCAGGGCCAGGTTCCGGATCCGGCGGAGCCCCGGCTCGACCTGCCGTCCATGCAGCCGATCTTCACCGAAACTCCCATCCCGAACCCGGTGGAGCCGGTTCTCCATCTCTTAGCGGCCCTGCCGCCTCCCAGGGCATCCCGCGCCCTCCGGCGCCCAACCGACCCACCGGCCACCCATAACAAAGACCAATCGAAACGGCAAAGCAGAGTCCGAAACGTTTCCAGGGCGGGGATCCGGTGGCGAGGAAACGGCAGGTGCTGGGTCCGCCGATCGGAATGCGCCCGGGCCCACCGCCCCATGCCCCACAGCGAAACTAGACCGTTCAGGGCAGCTCAGAGGCGCGCGGTCCGCCCAGACGGGAGGGGAGATCGGCGGCCGCGCCGGCCTCGGGGGTCCGGGATCCCGGCCAGCACATCCAGCCAGCTCCACGGCATGGTCTTACCTCCTCAAGGCCTTCCACCCAACAATAGCCTAAGCCCGGAAAACTGGAAAGCCCTCCCCATCCGCCTCTCTCCACGCAGTTTGACAGCCGCGCGCGGCGCGCTATCATGAGCGCAGAAGCGACGTGGGGAGTCCGCGGGCAAGCGGGCTGAGAGGGCGCCTTGCCGGAGGTCATCCGGCCCCGGCGCCGACCCATCGAACCTGATCCGGGTCATACCGGCGGAGGGACTGTCGCTGCGTGGCCCCCTGCCCGCCCGTCCGTCGGCGGGCGTTTTGCATCCCCCCACGCCGCTTCTCCCATCTCCATCCTTCTCAGGAGGCCTGCCATGCTGCTGCGCAAGCCGTGGACGGAGCTCCTCCCCCGCATCCAGGCACCCCCCGAGTGGGGCATCGAGCCGGTGCCGGCAGAGGCGCGCCGGCTGGGCTTCCTCGACTACGCCGTGCTGTGGGGAGACCTCGGCGTGGGGTTGCTGGTGATGGCCGCCGGCGCGCTGCTGGTGCCCGGGCTGGGGCTGCCCCAGGCGCTGCTGGCCATCGTCGTCGGGACCCTGCTGGGGAACCTGCTGCTGGCGGCGACGGGCTACATCGGCAGCCGCACCGGCGCCCCCACGATGGTGCTGCTCCGCCCCGCCCTGGGACGCCTCGGCTCCTATCTCCCCACCGCCCTCAACGTGCTGCAGCTGATCGGCTGGGGAGCCTTCGAGATCCTCATCATGGCCCAGGCCGCCAACTTCATCAGCGCCCGCTTCCTCGGCTTCTCCAGCTACCCCTTCTGGGCCATCGCCTTCGCCCTCTGGTGCACCCTGATGGCCGTCGGGGGACCGCTGGTGGTGGTGCGCCAGTGGCTGGAGAAGTTCGCCGTCTGGCTGGTGTTGCTGACCACCCTCTGGCTCACCGTCCACCTGCTGACCCGCGGGGATCTCGCGGCGCTGTGGCGGCAGCCCGGGACCGGGGAGATGCCCTTCTGGCTCGCCGTGGACCTGGTGGCGGCGATGCCCATCTCCTGGATGCCCCTGGTGGCGGATTACAACCGCTTCGCCCGGCGGGCCGGCCCCGCCTTCTGGGGCACCTACATCGGGTATTTCATCGCCAACGTCTGGTTCTACGGCCTCGGCGCCTTGCTCCTCCTGAGCGCCCGGACCAGCGACCTGGTCCAGGCCATCGGGGCCCTGGCCATCGGCTGGATCGTGCTGCCCATCATCCTGGTGGACGAGACGGACAACGCCTTCGCGGACATCTATTCGGCGGCGGTCTCCCTGCAGAACATCTGGCCCCGGGCCCGGCAGGCCCTCTTCGCGGTCCTCATCGGCGCGATCTGCCTGATCCTGGCCCTCACGGTGCCCCTGGCCCAGTATGAGAACTTCCTGCTCCTCATCGGCACCTTCTTCGTGCCCCTCTTCGGGGTCCTGGCGGCGGACTACTTCGTCCTCCGCCGGTCCTACACGGAGGCCGACCTGTATCAGCCCCCGGCCTTCCGATGGGAGGGTGTGATCGCCTGGGCGCTGGGCGTGGTCACCTATCAGGCCCTCACCCGTCTCGCCCCTTCCGTGGGCGCTACCTTCCCCGCCTTCGGGGTCTCCTTCCTGGCTTACCTGGGGATCGCGGGGGCGCTCCGCGGGATCGGCCGCGTCCGGCCGGAGCGCGCGTGAGAAATCGAACCCGGGGGAGGGAACGGCCTCGATTGCGGCACGGCCGGCCGTTTTCTCCCCCTTTCAGATCTTCCTTATGCTTGCGCGAAGGAAGAAGGGGAGAACTCGATGACACGGGCCCGCGCGTTGTGGGAAGCCCATCAGGATCTGGTTCGGCGCTGCGAGGCGCATCCCTTCGTGCAGGGGATCGCCTCGGGGGAGCTGCCGCGGGAGCGTTTCGTCTTCTACGTGGAGCAGGACGCCTTCTTCCTGGAGGCCTTCGCCCGGGCTTACGCCCTGGGCCTGGCCAAGGCCCCGGATCGGGAGACGATGGACGCCTTCCGCGAGCTGCTCCAGGGCGTCTTTGAGGAGCTGCGGCTGCACGAGCGCTACGCCGCGCGCTGGGGGGCGAACCTCCGCCCGGAGCCCGCGCCAGCCACCCAGGCCTACACGGATTTCCTGCTGCGGGTGGCGGCCCTGGAGCCGGTGGGGCATCTGGCGGCGGCGATGACCCCGTGCATGCGCCTCTACGCCCATCTGGGAGCCTTCCTCCGGCCGCGGACGAACCCGAACAGCCCCTACCGGGAGTGGGTGGAGACGTATTCCAGCGCGGAGTTCGAAGGGCTGGCGCGCCGCCTGGAGGCGCTGCTGGATCGGCTGCCCGGCGAGGAGGAAGCGCAGCGCGCCCTCTACCGGGCCGCGCTGCGCTTCGAGCTGGCCTTCTTCGAGGCCGCCTACCCGACGGCCGCTCGCTCCGGGTGAGGCCTGCGGGCTACGGGTTCAGCAAATACCGTCGCCGGATCCAGGCGCTGAGGCCGTCCATGGCCAGGACCAGGAGAAGCACGGTGAGCAGCACGGTGGTCAGGCGGGCGTAGGCCATGGTGCTGAGGTAGATCTGCATGTAGAACCCGATGCCCCCTGCCCCCACCAGGCCCAGCACCGTGGAGGCGCGGATGTTGTATTCCAGCATGAAGAGCAGCTGGCTGAGGACGGCGTTGGCGCTCTCCGGCCACAGCACGTAGCGGATCAGATGCCGGCGCTTCGCCCCCACGCCCCGCATCGCCTCCAGGATCTCCGGGTCGATCCCTTCGAAGAGCTCGGCGTAGAGTTTGGCCAGATACCCCACCGTGTAGAAGGCCAGCGCCAGGGTCCCGGCCAGGGGGCCCAGGCCGACCACGATGACCATCAGCACCGCCCACAGCAACGAGGGCACCGTGCGGATGGCGGCCATCAGCAGACGAGCCGCGGCCACCACCGCGGCTGGGAAAAGGGTGCGGGAGCCCAAAGCCCCCAGCGGGAACGAAAACAGAAACCCCAGCAACGTCCCCGCCAGGGCCATCTCCAGGGTCTCGAGCAGGGCGCCGCCGATCGTCGGCAGGATCCCCAGGTCCGGCGGGAACATCTCCTGCGCGAAGCGCGCCAGGTTCAGGCCGCCCTGGAGCAGACGGCCGGCCTCAAAGAAGCCCATGCGGTAAAGCAGCGCGGCCAGCACCGCCAGCATCCCCAGGCCGAGCCCGAACTCCCGCCACGGGCCCAGCGCCCAGCCCACCGTCATCCGTCGCTCCATCCGCTCCGCCTTCATCCCCATCGGTTCACGACCTCCTCTATTCGTCCAAAAGAGCTGTTCCCATAGGGCGCGGGTTCACGCCCGCGGATCGACGGCGATGAGGGGAGGGGCGGCGGGAACCGGGGATGGCTCCGGAGGGGCTTCGATGAGCTCCCGAAGGGCCGGCCAGGAGAGGGCCGCGGCGGCGCTCTCGTGGACGATGCGGCCCTCTTTGAGCACCGCCACGTGATCGGCGAACTCCTGGACCAGCTGGATCTCATGGAGGTTCAGGATCACGGTGAGGCCGCGCTCCCGGGCCAGCTCCCGCACCCGCGCCAGCACCTGGGCCGCCCGCGGCAGATCCAGGTCGGAGACGAACTCGTCCGCCAGGATCACCTGGGGGTCCTGCATCAGGGTGCGAGCGATGGCCACCCGCTGGCGCTCGCCGCCGCTGAGGCGGATCACTTTCTCGCCGGCCTTTTCCGCCAGCCCCAGGGCGGCCAGGAGGGCATACGCCCGCTCGATCTCAGCCCGGGGGAAGAAGCCCAGGGCCGTCCTCCATCCGTCGTGGCGGGCCAGGGCCCCCATCAGCACGTTCTCCAGGGCTGTCAGGCCCCGCACCAGGCCGAGCTGCTGAGGGATGTAACCCACCATCCGCCGCATCGCCGGAGGCAGGCCTTCATGCAACGGGTGGCCCAGCAGGAAGACCCGACCGCGCGGGATCGGAAGCAGGCCGGCCAGGATCCGCATCAAGGTGGTCTTCCCCGCCCCCGAGGGGCCCATGATGGCCCAGAACCCTCCCGGCGGCACCCGCAGGGACACCCCCTTCAGGATCCAGGCCCCCGGACGATAGGCGAACCAGAGGTCCTCTACCATCACCGCGGCCTCTGGGGCCGAGGAGATCTCCTCATGCACGGATAAAAAGGGTGAGGTCATCGGCGCTCCCTCGCTTTCAGGATCCAGCCACAGCGGGCGGGCCCCGCGCGTCGGGGTGGGATCCCCGCGGGGCCCGCCCGCCCTCAGGATCAGGGTCGAGGCGTCTTCTCTTCTTCCTCTTCCTCACCTCCGCCGCCTCGGCCGACCTCCACGCGCTCCGAGAAGGCGATATGCGTGCGCTGCAGATACTCCCGCAACGTCCCCAGATGGGTCCGGGCGTCGGTCTTCTGGAAGCCTACGAAGATGCCGGAAATGAACTGGCGCATGAGGCTGCGGTGTTCCGGCGCGCCCAACCCCATCAGGGCCTCCACCACGCGGGTCCGCAACGGCTCGGAGAGGGCCGGGCTCACCACCACCACGTGGGAGGGGAGCGGCCCCTGTTCCTCCAGGATCCGCGTGTGGTCAAGGACTTCATGATACAGTTTCTCGGGCACATCGCCGGCGATCACCGTGACATCCACCTGGCCGGCCTTCAAGGCCTCCCAGCACTGGCCGTAGCCCCCGGCGAACAGCACCTGGCCGAAGAAAGCCTTGGGATCCACCTCCTGCCCCTCCGCCGGTTCGGGGAGGAGGCCCCGCTCGACCAGCCGGGCCATGGGCCCGATGTAGCCGGAGGTGGAGATCGGGCTGGGGAAGCACGCCCGCTTCCCCTTGAGCTCCGCTAAGGATGGATAGGGGCTGTCCCTGGGGACCACCCAGTAGGAGTAATAATACGTGGCCTCGGTCTTCTGAGCGCCGTGGAACACCTCCCGCACCTCCGCCAGGACCACCTGGGCGCCGGCGCGCTCGACAGCGAGCAGGCCCGCGAAGGGCCCCATGAAGGCCACGTGGGCCTGGCCGAACCGCAGGGCCTCCACCACCCCGGCCTGGCTCAGCGGGACATAGATCTCCACATCCACATCCGGGCCCAGCCGCTGCTCCAGATACTGCTCCAGCGGACGAGCCTTCTCAAGCACTTCAGAGACGGCGAAGGTCGGCTGCACCGCCACAACCAGCCGCGTTCGGGCCGCCGGCCGCGGTGCGCAGGCCATCAGGAACAGGCCGATCAGCCATACCCATCGAAGCGCCGTCCGCATGTTCTTTACCTCGCGGAACAGGATGACCGGCGAAACTTTACCCAGCTTCCCATCCCGCTGTCAATAGAAAAAGGTTCATCAAGGAATTTTCAGGATTATTTTCGAGCAAAATAACCTGGGTTAACCTCCGGATGGGGGTCGGGTTTCCTGGACGGGGGGTGTGGGGTTATGATGCGGGGAGGTCGATGCGCGGGTATTCCGGGAGCCGGTTGAGGGACGAATGGGCCCATCGGTGGAAGTTTCGCGGGATCCCGGCGGGATCGCTCGTCAGGTGGTGCGGGGCTCGGCCTACAGCGTGGCCGCCTCCCTGGTCACCATGGCCCTGGGGTTCCTCCGGATCCTGTTGCTCCTGCGCTTCCTGGGGCCGGAGGCCTTCGGGGTGATCGGGATGGCGGGTGTCTACGCCGCCGCGGCCCTTCAGCTGGTGGACTGGGGGCTGGACCAGGGGGTGTTGCACCGGCAGGCGCGGGATCGGCCCACGCTGGCGACCTATGGATGGCTCCGGATGGGCACGGTGGCGACGGCGGCGCTGGCCCTCTTCCTCGCCGCCCCGATCCTGGGCGCCCTCTACCCCCGGATGCCGGAGCTGCCCGCGGTCCTGCGCGGGATGAGCCTGGTGGTGCTGCTGCAGGGCCTTTCCTTCGTCCAGGAGACGATGATGAGCCGGGATATGCGGTTCGACCGGCGGGCGCTGGTGGATGTGGCGGCCGCGGCAACGATGACCGTGGTGGCCCCTTATCTGGCCTGGCGGGGTTGGGGCGTCTGGGCGCTGGTGGCCGAACAGGCCAGCGGCATCGGGGTGCGGGCGCTGCTCACCTGGGGGCCCCTCCGGATGTGGCGCCCGCACCGGGGCTGGGATCCAGAGATCGCCCGTTGGTTTGTGCGGTTCGGTCGGCCCCTCTGGCTCTCCGGGAACATCCAGTTCCTGCTGGAGCGCTTCGATGACTTCTGGGTGGGCACCGTGTTAGGACAGGAGGCGCTGGGGCTGTATGCCCGGGCCTTTGAGTTCGCCCAGTATCCGAGGCGGGTGGTGGCCGGCCCCCTGGTCCTGGTGCTCACCCCGGCCTTCGCGCGCCTCCAGGGCGATCGCCGTCGGCTCTCCCAGGCCTTTTACCGCGGCGCATATGTGCTGCTGCGGGCCAGCCTGCTGCTCAGCGGGGTGATGGCCATCGCGTTGCCCGAGCTGCTGCAGCTGTTGAACCCCCGCTGGCTGCCGATGGTGCGGACCTTCCGCCTGATGCTGGTGTATGCCATGCTGGAGGGGTGGGTGGCCCTGGCCGGCGGGCTGCTGGTGGCCACGGGGCATCCGGCGGCGATGGGTCGCGTGGCCCTCGCCCGCCTGGCTTTCTTCCTGCCGGGCGTGGTGGTCGGGGCGTGGGCCGGGGGGATCGACGGCGTGGCCCTCGCCGCCGACGGCATGATGGCGCTGAGCGCCCTCATGCTCTACCGCCCCCTCCGGGAGACCGTGGACTTCTCCATATGGCCCTTGATGGGTGGAGCCGTGGGCGCGCTCTTGATCGCCAGCACGCCGGCCCTCGCTCTCGAAGGCAGCGGGATCCCTCCCGCTCCCCTGGCGCGCATGGCCGCCAAAGCGGCGGCCTTCGGAACCCTCTACCTCCTGACGTTGCTCCTCCTGGAGGGCCGGACTTGGCGGCCCGTGGTTTCTTCCCTTCACTCACACCTGATGAATCGCCACAGTCTATAATTCGAGACCCAGGCAGAGCTCAGGACGCCACGGAGGAGGATCCTCCCGATGAACAAGGTCTTATCCTGGTTTCGGGAGAAGCCCAGCGCAGATCTCATCGCCACAATCCTGGTCGCTCTGATCCTGATGGGTCGATGGCTCTGGCTGAACTGGGAGATCGAACACGGACGCCGCGATCGCATGATGGACTTTGCTACCTATTATCTGGCATCACGAATTATCTTAAGAGGGATGGATGTTTACCAGATTTCCTCTCATGATTGGTATTTAGCCGGGAAAGATTTGGGGTTGGGTTCGCATCTTGCAGTGTATATTTATTCGCCTCTTCTTGCTCTGCTCATGATCCCGATTGCGGTTCTTCCTTATCCTTGGGCGGCTCTGATATGGGGTGCTGCGACGATTGGAACCTTTGTGGGAGCGGCGTGGGCGTTCGCCCGGCGCACCGAGCTCCCGGCATGGCCGATGTTGCTTTCTCTCCTCGTTTTCATGCCAGTGAACGTGACGATGAACTACGGCCAGGTCAACGGGTTGATCCTCCTCCTGATGGTGATGTTCCTGTGGAACCGCTCGTGGAGTCCCCTGGCGCTGGCCCTGGCGATCTGGATCAAGCCATGGCCCATCTGGTTATGGCTGTGGGCCCTCTGGCGTCGGATGTTCCGAACCGCCGCGATGGTCTTTGTCTACGGCATGCTAATCGGGATCATCTTAATGATCGCCCTCGGACCCTCAGGGGCTCGAAGCTTTCTATATCACGGCCTGCCGGATATGATCCGGCTGGCCCTGAAGATCCCCCCGGAGAACGAGCTCTGGCGGACGTTTTTCGCGCCTTTGCTCTCCGAGCCCACCCCATCGCTTCAGCGGTTTCTCTCCCTCCTCATCGGCCTCCTGACGCTCCTCCTGACATGGCCTTCCAGTCAACCGTGGGAATGGTCCGCCGGGCTGTTCGTGGCCGCGGGCAATCTGATCACCCCCTTCTCCTGGTATCACCACCTCGTATGGTCCCTCATTCCGCTCTGGGTACTCATCAAGGAAAAGATGCATGGGGCTCTGAGTCCGTCTTCCACCTGGAGCGCCATCCTGGGAGTGTTGCTGGTCGATCTCCAGTGGATCCTGGGGTTCCTGGTCCACCGCGCGGGCTGGGAGACCTTGAAAGAGATAGAACGCTCCGGCATCTTCGCCGTGACTGGTTTGATGCTAATCTGGGCCGCTCTTGCGCTTCATATTTGGCGTTCTTCCCACAGGATGAGGGAGCACGCGATCGCAAATGGGACGCCCGCGTCTGGCGATGGTGAGTGAGGAGATCCGAGGGGATCTGATCGAGCCGCTGCGGTGGGTGACCCGGGTGGAGCTCCTTCACTTCTACCGCCGCGCCTCCTATGGGGACCTGGATCCGGAGGCGCTGGCGGATCCCTCCTTGCGCCGCTACCGGGGTCCGGCGGACCTGCTTCGGGCGCTGGCCCGGGCCCGCCCGGACCTCCTGCAAGGGGTGGACCCCTTCGCGCTGCGCCTGATGCCCATCCTGTATACGGTCTTCGCCGTCTCCCGGATCCTCGGACGCCCCCTCCTCCTGGTGACCCTGGAAAACCGTCCCCTCCCGATCAAATACGGCCAGGGCGCCCGCCTCCTGCGTCCGCTGCTGCGCCCGGTCTTCCGATGGGCCCGTCGCATCGTGGTGCTCAACGAAGGCGCCCGCGCCAACGTGCGATGGATCGGTCCTTTCGAAGGGAAAACCGAGCGACGGATGTATGGGACATGGGGCGTGGATCCCGAGCGGTTCACCCCGGAGCGCGACGGTCGGGAGCCCGATTTCGGCCCCGGGCCGGTCCTCCTCTTTGTGGGGCGGCTGGTGGAGGAGAAAGGGGTGTGGGACCTGATGCAGGCCTTCCCCCGGGTTCGCGCCCGCTTCCCCCAGGCCTGCCTGGTGCTGATCGGCGGCGGCCCCCTGCGAGCGGAGATGGAGGCGTTCAGCCGGCGCTCGCCGTGGGCCGGCGCGATGCGCATGCTGGGCCCGGTGCGACATCGGGAGCTCCCTCCTTATTTCCGGGCGGCCGACCTCGTGATCAGCCCCTCCCGGACCACCCGCAAGTGGGCAGAGCAGGTGGGGATGGTCAACCTGCAGGCGATGGCCTGCGGGGTGCCGGTCATCGCCACCCGCAGCGGGGCGATCCCGGAGTATGTCCCCGATGGGGTGGCCGGTCGGCTGGTCCCGGAGGGGGATCCGGAGGCCCTGGTCGAAGCGATCCTTTCCTTGCTGGAAGACGGGGCGCTGCGGCAGCGCCTGGGTCGCCAGGGGCGGATCTACGCCCTGGCCCATTACGACGCGCGCCAACACGTCGCCGCCGCGGAGGCGCTATGGCTGGCGCTGGCCTCTCCCGAAGCGATGCCCTGAAAGCGGAGCGCCGGCGGGAGCAGGGCCTCCTGCTCCTCTTCGCCCTGTGCGTGCTGACCTTCATCGCCTCCATCCCGCTGCCCCGGGCCGACGGCCATCTCATCGGCTCCGATGGGGCTTTCTATTACGCTTACCTCCCCTCGCTCCTTCTGGATGGCGATCTGGACTTCCGGAACCAGTATGAGCGGTCGCTGCCCCCCGATCACCCAGCCCGCTCCCGGGTCAGCCCCACCGGGATGGTCCCCAACCCGTATCCGATGGGCCCTGCCCTCCTCTGGAGCCCCTTCTTTCTCATCGCCCACGGCCTGACGCAGGCGCTGCGCGCCGGAGGGACGTCGCTGCCCGCGGATGGCTACGGCCCGCTCTATGAGGGGGTGACGTTGCTCGGCAGCATGCTGTATGGCTTTATGGCCCTCTGGATGCTGTATCGCCTCGCCGCCCGCTGGTTCGATCCCTCCGCGGCATGGGCTGCAGTGGTTCTCCTGTGGTTTGCCGGCAACGCGGTCTACTACATGGTCGCCGAGCCGTCCATGGCGCACATGACGGCCATGTTCGCCGCCGCGCTCTTTTTCCGCTGCTGGCTGATCGCCCGGGCGCGGGATCGCGGGGGAGACTGGCTCGGGCTGGGGGCGGCGGGAGGGCTGATGCTCCTGGTGCGCCCGGCGGACGCGGTCTTCCTGATCGGCCCTTTCGTGGACCGGCTCCTCGGGCGGCCGCTCCGGGAGGCGCTGCGCGGGCTCCCGGCGCGCGCCCTCGCCTTCGCCGGGGCCGCCATCCTGGTCTTCCTTCCCCAGGCCCTGGCCTGGGAGTGGATGTATGGAGATCTGCGGCGGAGCAGCTATCTTTACGGGGCGACGGGGCTGCTGTTCCGCTGGACCGCGCCGCGCATGCTGGAGGTCTTGTTCTCCAGCTGGCACGGCCTCTTCACCTGGCATCCCATCTACGCCTTCGCCGTGCTGGGGCTGGCGTGGGCCGCACGGCGGGATCGCCCCCTGGCCCTCGCGCTGGCCGCCGGCTTCCTCGCTCAGGTCTACCTGATCGGGGCCTGGCGCGACTGGGCCCAGGGGGACGCCTTCGGGGGGCGGATGTTCCTGAGCGCGATGCCCGCCTTCATGTTCGGGCTCTCGGCCTTGCTCGAGGCCCTGCGAGACCGAGGCTGGCTTCGCCCGGCGCTGGCGGTCGGGCTGCTCCTCGTCCTCTGGAACGGATTGTTCATGGTGCAGTATCGCCTCGGCTTCATCCCGATGTCCGCCCCTCTGACCTTCCGCCAGCTGGTGATCGAGAAGTTCCTCCTCCCCCTGGAGCTCCTGCGGCGCATGCGCTGAGGCGGCCTACGCCAGCTCGAACTCCATCGTGACCTCCCAGCTCTCCCCCGGCGAGAGCTCCAGATCCCAGAGGGCGGTCAGGCTGGTTCCCTCATAGACCCGCTCGAAGCCCGCCTCAGAGTTGGAGACGGCCTCCACGGGGAACTGCCACCAGCGGGCCGGCCGATCCAGGCGGATCAGGATCCGCCCCCACCATTCATGGACGATGGCCAGCTCCTCCGATGGGGGGAGCTCCTCGAGGGTCGCGAAGGGCCGCAGCTCCCCATCCGGCCACACCGTGTAGGCTTTGTCACTGTCCCCGCCGGACATCCCCCAGTTGATCTCCACGCCGAAGCGGGCGCGGATGGTGGAAAGGCCCAGGGGCGTCGCCCGATAGGTGACGCGGAGGAGGGGCCGGTCAGGAAGGACCTCCAGGGTCTTCTCCAGGCGCAACGGCTTCGGTCCGCCCGGCTCCCACACGTGGCCGTCCCGGCGCAGAACAACGCGGGGGATGGGCTCCGCCTTCAGAGCGATCCGCTCGTAAGGCTGGTTCACGAAGTCCCCCCACTCCGCATGCTGCGCGCGGTAGAAGTCCGTCAGGGAGGCCTCGGGGGCCATCACATGATCGATCAGCCCGGTCCGCCGATACCAGTCCACGATCAGGCGCTCCTCCAGGCCGTATTCCTTCACCCGAACCCGATGGGTGTGGATGCTTTCCAGACGGCCCTCCTCGCCGGTCCGGATGACCTCCCCCCGGGCCGCGGCCTCCCGGAGCACCGTATGGTAGCCTTCCCGATGGCGGGTCATCCCGTTGAGCAGGTTCAGGGCAGCGTCCCGCCGGTCCCATTCCAGCAGCTGCCCGCCCAGATGGGGGCTGATCAGCAACCACTGGTGAGGCGTGCCGATCACCACCTCCTCCCGGGTGTCGGCGTCGAAATCCACCTGCTCCACATACGCCCAGGGGCCCGGTCCATAACGGACCTCATCGGCGATGGCTTCGGCGGTGATCAGATGCTGATAGTTGGCCTCCCGGATGTGGAACAGGTAGATCCCTCCGAACACCCCGTGCCAGTAGGGGCAGTTGCACTGACCCGCCCAGACATGATCGAGGGCCTCAGCCCGCCGCTCCGGATCCGGGATGCGGTGGGCCTTCCGGCTGACCCAGAGCATCTTCTTGTGCATCTGGTTGACTTCGGGGTATTTGGCCAGGAAGACCCGCCAGAACCCGCCCCGGATGAAGCGCAGCAGATCGTCGCGCCCCTCCGCCTGCAGCTGATGCTTAAGGGCGGTGAGGGCGGCGGAGGCCTCGGGGGGCAGGGCCCATTCGGTCATCTCATCGTAAGAGGCGGTGGGCAGATAGACCCGGCCCAGGGGAGGGAAGCGGGCGGCGTATTCGCCCGGCGGGATGGGGATCAGCCAGTCGGCGTTCTCCTCCAGGGCGGTGAAGAACTCTTCGATCCATCCCCGATCCCAGCAATGGACATCGGTCCCCGGCCAGAGCCCGAACTTCTCCCCGTCGTCGCCCATCACGGCGACGCGAGGGGGGGCGCCGGGGGGCAGGGGCCGCTCCGCCTGCTCCCGCAGCCAGGCGATGACCTCCCGGACCGGCGCCCAGGGGATGGTGTAGCGCAGGTGTTTGGAGGTGCCGAAGATCTTGAGGGGGAAGCCCAGCTCCTCTGTGATGTAATATCCGAACAGGTCGTCATCGCTCAGCCCCACCCATTTGAAGTGGGTGTCATCCACAATCGTGTAGGCGATGCCGGCCTGGGCCAGAGCGCGAGGGAGGTGGGGCTCCCACACCCGCTCCGCCAGCCAGAACCCGGTGGGCTCCGCCCCGAAATCGGCTCGCACGGACTCGATGTGCTTGCGGATCTGCCCCTCTTTATCCTCATCGGGGATCACCGCCAGGATCGGCTCGTAATAGGCCCCGGCCATGATCTCCACCTGCCCCCGGGCCACCAGGCGCCGGATCCGGAGAAGGAGCTCCGGCCGGTGCTCCTGCAGCCAGTCCCGCAGCGGCCCGGTGTAATGCAGGGCCACCCGAACCCCCGGGTGGCGCTCCAGGGCGGCGATCATGGGCTCATACGCCCGGCGATAGGCCTCCTCGAAGACCCAGTCGAAGTTCCCCACCGGCTGGTGGTTGTGAAACGCCAGCGCAAGATAGATGGTCCCCATCCCGCATCCCTCCACCACCGGGACAGGCTCGCCGCTTAGAGGCGCGACGCAGGCCGCCTATGCCGCCTCGACCCGGAAAGCCCAAATCCCGATCGGAATGAGATGGATAAAGCGCTTTACTAAGCGCAGTAGATTAAATCCGACGGGGATGTTTGTCAAAGGGGGTGGGGAGGTTTCACAGGGGGGCGATGACCCCGACGGTGGTCCCGCTGGGGAGGTGGAGGTCGGGGAAGTCCTCGGGGGTGACGTCGCCGGCGATGATGCAGTTGCGGCCGATGCGGGCGTTCGGGGGGATGATCGCGTTCTTGCCCACCAGGGTCAGCCCGGAGGAGAGGTCCCCCAGGCGGTTGGGGCTGTAATCCATCCCGTAGCCCAGGTGGGCCTCGGCGCCCACCACCACGTTCTTGTCCACGATGCAGCGGTCTACCACCGCCCCGGGCTCGATGACCGTGTCGGTCATGATCACCGAGTAGCGGACCACGGCGCCGCGTTTGACCCGCACGCCCGGGGAGAGGACGCTGTATTCCACCGTGCCCTCGATGATGCAGCCGTCGGAGATCAGGCTGTGGGCGACGTGGGCGCCGGTGCGGATGTTGACCGGCGGCCGCTCCTCGCTGCGGGTGTGGATCACCCACTCCCGGTCGTGGAGGTCCAGGGGCGGGTTGTCAGCCAGCAGGTCCATGTGGGCTTCCCAGTAGGCCTGCACCGTCCCCACGTCCACCCAGTAGCCGCTGAACCGATAAGCGTAAACCCGGTAGGCCTCGATCATGCGAGGGATGATGTCCTTGCCGAAGTCGTGGGTGCTCTCCGGGTTGCGGGCGTCCTCCGTGAGCACCTCGCGCAGCACCTCCGGCCGGAAGACGTAGATGCCCATGGAGGCCAGGGTGCTCCGGGGACGGATGGGTTTCTCCTCGAAACGGATCACCCGTCCCTCCTCATCGGTCTCCAGGATGCCGAAGCGGGAGGCCTCCTCCAGGGGCACGGGGAGGGCGGCGATGGTGAGATCGGCGTTCTTCTCCGTGTGGAGGCGGAGCATGGGGTTGTAGTTCATCTTGTAAACGTGATCGCCGGCCAGGATCAGCACGTGAGTGGGGCGATGGTGCTCAATGAAATCCAGGTTCTGATAGATCGCGTCCGCCGTCCCCTGATACCAGTCGGAGTCCGCCCGCCCCAGATAGGGGGTGAGGATCCAGACCCCGCGGTGGAGCCCGTTGAGATCCCACGGGGCGCCGCTGCCGATGTGCTCGTGGAGGGAGCGGGGTCGGAACTGAGTGCAGACGCCTACCAGGTAGATGCCGGAGTTCACGCAGTTCGAGAGGGCGAAATCGATGATGCGGTATTTCCCGGCGAACGGAACCGCGGGCTTGGCCCGCTTCTGGGTGAGAATGCTCAGGCGGGTGCCCTTGCCCCCCGCCAGGATCATCGCCACCGTGCGCATCCCCCATCCCCTTGATCCGAATCCTGACCGGAGTCCGTCGCGATCTCCCCGCTCGCAACGCGAGGCAACCGCCTCGTTTGCAGCCCGGAGCGACCTGCTCTCTCCCGCCCATCAACCTCTTCGGCATTAGGGATTATGCCACGCGAGAGCCCGCCGGTAAAGGTCCTCGTAGGCCCGGGCGGAGGCGGACCAGGAGAAATCCCGGCTCATGGCTCGCCGCTGGGCTGCCTGCCATGCCGGGCGATCCGCGTAAAGGGCCAGGGCGCGGTCCACCGCGGTGAGGAAGGCCTCCACGGAGAACGGCGAGAACACGAAGCCCGTGCCGGCTTCTCCGTCGATGTCCTGGACGGTGTCGGCCAGGCCGCCCACTGCGTGGACCAGGGGGAGGGCGCCGTAGCGCATGGCGATCATCTGGCCCAGGCCGCAGGGCTCGAATTTCGAGGGCATCAGGAACACATCCGCGCCCCCGTAGAGCAGCCGGGCCAGGCGCTCGTCGTGGGCCAGCCGCACCCCGGCTTGTCCGGGGAAGCGAGCGGGCCACGCCGCCAGGGCCTCCTCGTATTCCGGCATCCCGGTCCCCAGGACCGCCACCTGGATCCCGCGGGCGAACAGGGCTTCGGCGGCCTCCAGGAGCAAGGGGAGGCCCTTCTGTTCGATCAGGCGCCCGATGAAAGCGAAGAGCGGGATCCCCTCTCGCACGGGCAAACCGAAGGCCTGCTGGACGGCCCGCTTGTTCTCCACCCGCCGCTCCAGGGTCTCCGCGTCGAACCGGGCCGCCAGGGCCGGATCCGTGCTTGGATCCCAGGCCTCCGGGTCCAGGCCGTTCAGGATGCCGACCAGGCGATCGGCCCGTCGCCGGAGCAAGGGCTCCAGGCCGAAGCCGAACTCCGGGGTGAGGATCTCCCGGGCGTAGCGGGGGCTCACCGTGTTGACCGCGTCGGCATGGGCGATGCCCCGGGCCAGCCAGTTGATGTGGCCGGGGGGCTCCACCTCCAGTCGATCCACATGTTCGGAGATCCCCCCGAAGGCCAGCAGGGCGTCCCCGGTGATCCCCTGATACGCCATGTTGTGGATGGTGAAGACCGTGGCGATGGGACGATAGAAGCGGTCCCGCCGGCCGACGGTGGCCAGCCAGAGGAACAGGAAGCCGGTGTGCCAGTCGTTGCCGTGGAGGATCTCGGGCTGCCAGTCGAGGTGGCGCAGCAGGGCCAGGGCCGCCCGGCAGAAGAAGATGAACCGCTGGGGGTCATCCGGGTATCCATACACCTGGTCCCGGCCGAAATACCCTTCCTCCCAGAGGAAATAGGTGGGGACTCCCGTGGCCTCGCTCACCTCAACCTCGACCACCCGGATCTCCCCAGCGAGACCCAGGGGGACCGGGAGGGGAGGCCGCAGGGGGCGAAGGTCGTAAGCGGATCCCGGGATGGCCCGGTAGCGGGGGAGGACCACCCGGACGTCGTGGCCCATCGCCCGCAACGCCCGGGGGAGTCCATATCCGACATCAGCCAGTCCGCCGACTTTGATGAAGGGAGCCGCCTCCGCGATCACGTAAAGGATGCGCATGTCGGCCTCCCGGCGCGCGGGCGGGAGAGGCCCGCGAAGGAGGGTTCTGCCGCTTTGATTATGCCACAAGCCATAAGCGGATCCGCGGGCTTCCGCTCCCCTCGGCCCCGGTGGGGCCGAACGCGGCCCCCTGCCCGGCGAGCCGGGAAACCCTGCTCCCCCTCCTTCGGGCATGAAACGTCTGGAGCCGATCGATTTGGACGGATTCCGCGCTTGAAATAGATAGGACTTACGCGGTTTTCTGCGTATTCCGGTCGTGGCCTTGGGTTTTATCCCGAGGCCAGAGGACCGGCCACGGGGGTCGCCCACCGACCCCTGCCTCGAGGGTCTAAGCCCTCGAGGAATTCCACCCCCCTGCGGGCAATGTTCACCGCCGCCGCCTCGTGACGGCCCATCCTCACCCCGCAAGGGCACGCCAGGGCGTGTCCCCTTAGCCTTTCACCCACCCTGCCGCATACCGGACACGCCCGGGACGTATTCTGCGGGTTCACGAAGATCAAGGGAACCCCATAAAACCTCGCCTTGTGAACCAGAATCCGATGGAAAGTCATAATGCTCCAGAAGTTGAGCAAACGCTGCCGCATCCTCCTGGACTTCCCCTTCCCGATCCGCTCCTTCATCCCCTTCAGATCCTCCAGCACCAGGGCCGCTCGCATCCCCAGCGCCCAGGCGATCAGCGCCAGGGCCAGATGATGCCAGAAGTTCTCCGTCTTCTCCCGACGAATCCGGCGGTGCTTGGAGGCGATCTTCTTCTTGGCCTTCGGGTTGTGCTTCCCTCTCGTCCCTTTGATCTCGCGCCGCAGATGGTCCCGGTTGACCTTCCCCACATAACCGGTGTCGATCTCCCGGATCTCGCCGGTGGAGGTCACGAAAGCCGTCAGATTCCCCTCGTTGCTGTCGATCCCGATCACCCCCTCCGGCTTATAGGGGATGGGATCGGGGAACTTCAAGGGGATGGAGAGGGAGTGGGCCGTGAGCGTCGGCTCCCCCATCCGCGCCCGCCCCGCCTTCCACTCGTCCAGCAGCCGGCGATACTTGTGGTGGGGACGGAAAGTGAGGACGATGGGCTCCGGATCCCGGGGGGAGACCGGGATCGTGACGGTCAGGATCTCGCCATCCCATTCGATCTTCACCGTCTGCCGGACCAGATAGACCGAGGGGCGCCGGATCTCCGGCCGGTCCGCCTGGGTCTTCCCTCTCCGCTGCTGGTTCCGGAAGCCGTGGACGACCCGGGCCCCGGATCGGATCGCCCCGTAGATGAGGTTGGAGTGGAGATCCGGATGCTGTGCGCGCAGGGAGGGATAGAGGGCTTTGATGATCGTGAAGGTGGCGGTTTTGCCGTTTTCCAGGGCGTAGTCGACGGCCTGCTGCTGGATGTCGGCGCAGGCCTCCATCAGGGCGCGGATTTTGGGATGCTCCTCGAACCGGAACCGCAGGCAGACCGTCGGCATCGCCACCTCCATCATGATGATAGCCCTGTCCGCCGCGCGAGGAGAAGGACGCATCCAACTGCGTAACTCCTATTTTAGGGCTTGCGCGGTTTCCCGCGCGTTCCAGTCGTGGTCCCGGGTTTTATCCCAAGGCCAGAGGACCAGCCGCGGGGGCCGCCCACCGACCCCCGCCTCGGAGGCCGGAGCCTCCGGGGAGTTTCTCGAATGAAGGTATGCCGCTTGGCCATCTGCCGCTTACCGGCATGCCCGCCCTCATGATCGCGTCAGGGGGCACCTTGTCAACTGCGTAACTCCTAATAGAATAAAAGACAACCGTCAAGGCCCCGCCCTCGCCACCGCCGCCGCCCATCGGATCCGGATCGAAGGGGGTTCCCGATGCGAGTGGTTTTCCCGTTTACGGCGATCGTCGACCAGGAACGGATGAAGCGGGCCCTGGTGCTCTGTGCGATCTATCCCCAGATCGGCGGGGTGCTGATCCGGGGGGAGCGGGGCACCGCCAAGTCTACCGCCGCCCGCGCCCTGGCCGCTCTCCTGCCTGAGATCGACGTGGTTGCGGACTGCCCTTTCTCCTGTGACCCGCACCAGCCCGCCACCTGGTGCACCCTCTGCCGGGAGCGGGTGGAGCGCGGCGAGACCCTCCCGGTGGCCCGGCGCAAAACCCGCTTCGTGGATCTGCCGGTGAGCGCCACGGAGGATCGCGTGGTGGGCACTCTGGACATCGAGCGGGCGATCCAGAAGGGGGAGCGCCGCTTTGAGCCCGGGGTGTTGGCCATGGCCAACCGGGGCCTGCTGTATGTCGATGAGGTGAACCTGCTGGACGATCACATCGTGGACGTCTTGCTGGACGCGGCGGCGATGGGGGTGAACGTCGTGGAGCGGGAGGGCATCTCCTTCCAGCACCCGGCCCGCTTCATCCTCGTGGGCACCATGAATCCCGAGGAGGGAGATCTGCGGCCGCAGCTGCTGGACCGCTTCGCCCTCTGCGTGAACGTGGAAGGGGTGCGGGATCCCGCCCAGCGGGCGGAGATCCTGCGGCGCAACCTGGCCTTCGAGCAGGACCCCGAGGGGTTCCGGGCGGAGTGGGAGCCTTACGAGCGGCAGCTTTCGGAGGAGATCGCCGCCGCCCGGGAGCGGCTCCCCCATGTGGTGCACACCCCGCGGGATCTGTTGCTGATCGCCGGGCTGGTCTCCAGCCTGGGGGTGGACGGCCATCGGGCGGACCTGGTGATCCTCAAGACGGCGCGGGCCCATGCCGCCTTCAAGGGCCGGGATCAGATCACCGAGGAGGACATCCTGCTGGCGGCCGAGCTGGCGTTGCCCCATCGTCTCAAGCGCCGGCCCTTCGACGAGGATGGGCACCTCACCCTGGAGCAGCTGGCCGAGCGCATGGAGCAGGTCCGGCGTCAGGTTGAAGGCAACGCCCCCTCTCAGCCCGCCTCCTCCCCGGAGGGAGGGACCCCAAAAAAAGCCCAACGCACCGACGGGGAGCTCCGTGATCGGAGCCGGCCCGTTGGGGAGGAATCCGCGCCGTTGCAACGCCAGACCGTCACCCGCCAGGAAGGCGTGTGGTGGGAGGGAGGGAAGCCGGTCCCCATTGGGGAGACGTTTCGGGTGAAGCGCCTGGACACCCCGAAGGATCGGCGGGAGCGACGGGTCGGGGGGCGTCGCAGCGTCACCCGCTCCGCCCGCAAGCGGGGCCGTTACATCTGGGCGCGCCCCTCCCCGGGCCAAGCGGATGATCTGGCCTTCGATGCGACCCTCCGGGCAGCCGCTCCCCATCAGATCGAGCGGGATCGCTCTCGGACCGCCCTGGCCATTCATCCGGAGGACTACCATCGCAAGGTGCGGGTCCGCCGGGCGGCCAATCTGATCCTGTTCGTGGTGGACGCCTCGTGGAGCATGGCGGTGGCGGAGCGGATGGAGGCGACCAAGGGGGCGATCCTCTCCCTGTTGACGGATGCCTATCAACGGCGGGATCGGGTGGGGCTGATCGTTTTCCAGAAGGATCGGGCCCGTCTGGTGCTGCCGCCCACCTCCAGCGTGGACCTGGCCAAGAAGGCGCTGGAGGACATCCCGGTGGGAGGCAAGACGCCGCTGTCGGCGGGCCTGCTTCTGGCGTATGAGGTGCTCTGCCGGGAGATGCTCCTGCGCCCGGAGGTGCGTCCGCTGATGATCTTGCTGACCGATGGGGCGGGGAACGTCTCCATGAGCGAGCTGCCGCCGCAGGAGGAGGCTCATCGCATTGCCGATCTCTTCCGGGAGCGAGGGATCCCGTGTGTGGTCATCAACATGGAGCACGCGGCCTTCGATCAGGGCCTCGCCCAGGCCCTGGCCGATCACCTGGGCGCCCCCTGCTACACCCTCCACGAGCTGAAAGCCGAATCCCTCTACTCCACGGTCCGGTCGGCGCTGGGGTAGAACAACATATTGTTATGCACCCGGGTGGTGCACACGGTTCCCCGGCAGAGGAGGCGGTGGTGCTGGGCCCCGCCGAGCCGCGGAGCGCCCCGGACACGGGGGAGCCGGACGAGGTCCAGCTCCTCCACCGGACCGCCACCGAGGTCCGCTATCGGGCGCGCCTGAGCCGCCCGGGGTTACTCATCACCCGCGATCCGTGGTATCCCGGATGGACGGTGACGGTCAACGGCCGCCCTGCCCCGTTGCGGCGCGCGGACGGCGTGCTGATGGCCGTGTATCTGCCCGCGGGGGAGAGCGAGATAGCCTTTCGGTTCCGGCCGACCTCGTTCTACATCGGAGCATGGATCAGCGGCCTCACCGTGTTCTTCCTGTGGCCGCTCACCCTCTGGAGGATGAGGCGTCGCGCCACCCCTCCAACGCAGCCCTGAGGAGTTCCTTCGGATGCGGCGCACCCCCATCGGGATGATCCACGTCCTCCTCCTCGTCGCCTGGGCCCTGGACCTGGCCCTCTGGCGGCCCGTCCCGGCCCACAACGATGAGGCCTACGTCCTCTGGGCCATTCGCACCCATGACCTCCCCGGCCTCATCGCCACCGGGCTACGCCTGGACGGCCAGCCTCCCCTTTACCCCGTCCTCCTCTGGGGGATCCAGCAGCTCCCCTCCTTCCGCTCCGTTCCCATGCTTTACCTCACCGGTCTCCTCCTCGCCTTCCCCTTCTATCCGATGATGTTCCGGCTGGCCTGTTCGCTCGGGGGGAAACGAGCCGGGATGTTGCTCCTGGCCCTCCTGGCTTTTAACCCCTTCCTGGCCGACCTGATGATGTTCCTGCGCGCTTACCCCCTCACACTGATGCTGAGCGCCCTGACCCTCCGGCTTGCCGCGAAAGCCGACCGCCGTCCAACCCTTGCCCGCGGGCTGGCGTGGGGGCTGGCAGGCCTCGCCCTGCTTTTCACGTTCTATTACGGGGTCTTCCTGATCGCCGCCGCTTTCATCTGGCTCCTGCGACGGCCCGGAGCAGGTCGACGCGGGCAGGCGGCCTGGCCCGGTGTGATCCTGCCTGGGCTGGCCGGCGCGCTATGGGCTTACTTCGCCCTGGCCCCTGCTCTCGCCATCGTGATCCGCCATCAAGGGAACCCCGGCATCCATCCCAGCCCGCTGGAGATGATGGGAAACCTCTGGCTCACCCTTTGGAGCGGATGGGCAGCGGACATCCGCTTCGCCATCGCGGCCGGCAGCGCAATGCTCCTCATCCTGGCTTGGGCGCTGATTTTCGCAATCCGCCGCGGGCTCCCCGCTTTGGGTTTCCCGCTCCTGACGGGAAGCCTCTCGCTGGCCGGCTTCCTTCTGGTCGGCTGGCGCTACAACTTCTTCGCCGCGCGCTACGCAGCGATGGCCCTGCCCCCGCTCCTTCTGGCCCTCGCCCTGATCCTGGCCCGCTCCCCTCGCCGGGTCCGGGCCCTCGCCGTCGGATGCGCCGGGCTGCTCGGGCTGATCGGCCTCTCCCGGACCATCCTCGCCTACACCGCTCTGCCCGAAAACAATCCCTGGTATGCGGAGGTCGTGACGGCGCTCCTCGAACGGGTCGCTCCGGGGGAGGTCGTGGTGGTCCAGGCCCCCTGGCACTACCAAGCCTTGCTGATGCACGCGCCCGACGGCCCCTGGCGTCTCTTCGATCTCAACGAGGAAGCCCGCTGGCGGGAGGCCCTCCGTGACCGTCCGGTCGTCTGGCTCCTCGGCGTCCCGGCCTATCGTGGGAACTGGGAGGTCCTCGAGCGGGCCTTGGCCGGCTGGATCCGAACAGTGGAGAAAGAATGGCCCGCGCCGGCGGACGCCGCCCTCGTGCGCTACGTCCCTCCGCCGGAGGCCCCTTCGTGGCAGCCTCTCTCCGTCTCCTTCGAGGGCGGGCTGGTCCTCGAGGCGGCGGCCCTGGATCTCCAGGGCCCGCCGGGGATCCTGCGGGTAGGCCTGCAGCTACACGCCACCGCCCCTATCTCGCAGCCCTACACCCTGTTTGTCCACCTGCTGGATCCCGCCGGCCGGTGGATCACCGGCAGCGACGCAGAGCCGCCCATCCCTACCCCGGCGATGCAGCCGGGAGCTTCCGTCACCTTCTGGCGTGCCCTCCAGGTCCCCACCTGGCTGCCGGCAGGAGTTTATCCGGTGACCGCCGGAGCCTATCCGACGGGGTCTAACGGATGGCCCCGCCTGCGCACCCGGACCGGCGAGGACGTGGTCCGGCTGGGAACTGTGTCCCTCGTCCCCCGCCCGACCTGGCTCGACAGCCAGGACGGACAGCGGTGCGGGGATCTGATCCTGAAGCGCTTTGCGGGGATGCGCCGGACGTCCTATCGGCAAGAGGGACCGGATATCTTCCCGGAGCCAGGCCGGCCGGATCGCCTCTGGGTTCAGGCGGCCTGGCAGGTGGAAGCCGCGGGGACGGGGCTGCCGGAGGTGATCGTGGAGACCGACAGAGGCGTTCAGCAACTGGCGTGGCAGACGTCCTCAGCCGTTGACATCCGGTATGCTGCGGGTGAGACCGTTGCCGGAGTCTGGGAGGGAGAGATCCCGCCGGATCTTCGCACGCGCCGGCTGATCGTGCGGTGCCCCGGCGGCGAGGCCCAGATCCCCGCCTTCACCCTGTCCCGCCAGCGCTGGCGCTGGAACTACAGCTGGATCCTCTGGAATCGAATGCCATAATTACAAAGGCTCATCCTATGGAGGGAACGGTTTTATGAGCATGCGCTGGGGAGTGCTGGCAACCATACCGCTGACATTCTGGGTTACGCTGGCCTTGATGCCTCCCGAGCTCGCTCAGATCGATGAGAAGCATGTGCTCTGGCAGGCTTCCTCTTATGGAGCGATCGAGATCGCCCGCAATCTGATGCGGGACAGCCATCCCCCACTTTATTACTGGCTGGTCCATTTATGGTGGGAGACCGGCGGCTTTGATCGCCCCTATGCCTATCGGGTGCTTTCTATTCTGCTGGGTCTGACAGCCCTTCCCTTAGCTTTCCAACTTGGCAAACAAACAGCGGGACCTCGCATCGGAATGTGGACAGTTATCCTGATCGCCTTAAACCCGTTTTATATTTTCCAGCTTTTCTTAATCCGGATGTATGGAGGCGTCATCGCCCTGGGCGCTGCATCAACATGGGTGTGGCTGCTTCTGCTACAACGTCCATCTACTCGACGATGGCTGGCCTGGATGATCCTTCAGGGGATTCTGCTTTTCACCCACTATTACAGCGTTCTATTGCTTCTCTGTCAGATCGTGATCCTTGGACTCCATCGTCCTCGGGGTTGGCAGATTGGGCTGATGATCTCTACGCTGTTGTGGGGCGCCTTCGGGCTCTGGCTCCTTCAGGCTTATGCGGGGAGCATGGAAAACACGGTGCGCAACCTTTCGGCGATTCCGGTGCGACCTCGGCCCTGGGAGGTCCTTGAGCACTTCTGGGCCAGCTGGCTAACCGGACCTCTGAGCGATGGACACTTCGCCCGAGCAGCGGGGCTGGCCACCGCGCTGGGAGCCCTTGCCGTGTGGATATGTAAAGGGCTTCGGAAACGGACCCCTCTCCCCGTCCAATGGCAACTGATCGGGATGGTTTCGTGGTTGCCCCTGGCAATGGGAGCCGGAATCGCATTGCGATGGCCCTTCTTCGGTGCAAGATACTTCGCGATGGTCCTTATCCCTTTCCTCGTATGGGTCATCACCCCTATTGCGCTTCGAGCGCGGTGGTTTGTCATAACCTTCCTCGTGCCGGGCCTGATCAGTTTGCCTGCAATGCCCCTTATCCAGAGCTTCCCGGATGCCGGGGATACGAAAGAGATTGCAGCCATGCAAATCCTTGGGGACGAGGACCCCATTCTGATCCAGGCCTGGTGGCATTCTCTTTGGCCAGAGTATCCAAGATTCCGCTCTTACGACTGGAATGATCCCCGTCAGCGTGCCATCGTCCTTTCACAACACCCATCCTTCTGGTTCATCGGGGTAACCCTCTACCGAGGTAATTGGGAGGGGTGGGTCACCGATCTCCAGCGGACTCACACTGTTGACTTTTACACGGAGATCGATCACTTCGTCCCCGAGCGTCGAGCGACCGTCATTCACTTCACCCGAAAAGCCCAGCCTGTCCGTTGGGATCCATTCCCTGTCAGATGGGAAAACGGATTACAGCTCCAAGCGATCGGCCGGATCGATGAAAGCGCCAAACCCGGTCATCCGCTCCGCATCGCCCTTCGCATGAGCACAGATCGTCCCCTCACGAGCCGATGGACGCTCTTTCTGCACCTGGTGGATGAGCATGGCCAGCTTTGGTCAAATTGGGATGCAGAGCCGGAGCTGGGAGTTCAGCACTGGGCTCCCGGTCAAACCATTGAAGTGCATCGCAGCCTGTTGATCCCTCTTTACACACCTCCCGGCAGGTATCGTCTTCAGATTGGCTGGTATCCGACCGGAGCTCCCGGATTTCCCAGGCTTCCTCTGGAGGGAGGCGCCAGCAATTCTCTGATCATCGGAGAGATAGAGGTCCACCCGCGCGTTGATCCCGCGCGTGTCGGGAGCCTCTCTGCCGGCCCCGTGGAAGTAGAACCCCCTGTAGCCCGCATGGTCCAAGGTATCGATGGGTGGCGGCTGGAAGTTCAGATGCGCTGGCGCAGTCGGAGCTATGCCCGCATCTCAGGATGGCAAGTGATGCTACGCACTCCTGATGGATCCACACCTCTGCAACGCGCATATCGGATTCCAGATGCCACAGTGGTAACGCCGGGCTGGCTTACAGAGATCTGGATCAGTCCCCCGCTTTCGGGCACCCGACCTGCTTTGAGCGTTTTAGAGATTCTCTACGAAGGCCATCGCATTATAGAGCGCCCTGTATGGATTTTCCCGGCTGACACGGGCTGGGTTTATGGATGGGTGTTCCTGAATCGCTTTCCACGCTGAGTTGTTAGAACGTCGAGATCCCGTTAAAATTTAGGGAAAGACCAGAAGGGGTCTGACATGCATTCGCACGAAGAGGGGCGGATGATGAGGAGAGACCCCTCGCGGTCGGGGGCCTGAGGCCCCCCCGACTGCCGGGTGGGTTTCGCCCGCCGACCGCCGGCCTCGGCCGGCGGTTTTTGTTTCAGGGTTCCGGAACGAGAGACGCCAAGACCCTTCACGCGATCCGGAGGTGCTCCGATGACGGAGAAGGTGCTGGTGTGCGTGGCCTGGCCCTACGCCAACGGCCCCCTGCATCTCGGACATATCGCCGGCGCTTACCTGCCGGCGGATATCTTCGCCCGCTACCACCGCCTGAAAGGAAACCAGGTCCTCATGGTCTCCGGTTCGGATTCCCATGGGACCCCCATCACCGTCCAGGCGGATCGGGAGGGGGTCTCCCCCCGGGAGCTGTTCGAGCGCTACCATCGGATCTTCCTGGAGACCTGGCAGAAATACGGCATCTCCTTCGATCTTTTCACCCACACCGACACCGAGAACCATCACCGGGTCTCCCAGGACATGTTCCTGCGCCTGCTGGAGAACGGCTATCTGTTCCGACAGACCCAGCGCCAGTTCTACTCGGAGGTCTCCCGCCGCTTCCTCCCCGATCGCTACATCGAGGGCACGTGCCCGGTCTGCGGCTACGAGCGGGCCCGGGGGGACCAGTGCGAGCGATGCGGGACGTTGCTGGAGGCCACCCAGCTCATCCACCCCCGCAGCCGGATCGACGGCAGCACCCCGGTGCTGCGGGAGACGGAGCATTACTTCCTCAACCTGCCGGCCTTCACCGAGCCGCTCCTGAACTACCTCCGGGACAAAGGCTACTGGCGCCCCAACGTCCTCACCTTCACCCTGAACTACATCCGCCAGGGCCTCCAGCCCCGTCCCATCACCCGCGACCTGGACTGGGGCATCCCGGTCCCCCTGGAGGGGTTCGAGGGGAAGGTCCTCTACGTCTGGTTCGAGGCCGTCATCGGCTACCTCTCCGCCACCATCGAGTGGGCCGCCCTGCAGGGCCGCCCTGAGGCCTGGAAGGACTGGTGGTATGATCCGGCGGCGAAGATCGTCTATTTCATCGGAAAGGACAACATCCCCTTCCACACCATCATCTGGCCGGCCCAGCTGATCGGCACCGGCCGCCTCTATGAGGAGGACCCGTCCCGGCGCTTCACCCTCCCCTACGACGTCCCGGCCAACGAGTTCCTCAACCTGGAAGGGGACAAGTTCTCCACCAGCCGCAACTGGGCCGTGTGGGCCCTGGACGCCGCATCCCGTTACGCCGTGGATGCCCTGCGGTATTACCTGACGGCGATCATGCCGGAAACCCAGGATTCGGAGTTCCGGTGGATTGATTTCATCCGCCACAACAATGAAGAGCTCCTCTCCATTTGGGGCAACCTGGTCCACCGGGTGCTCACCTTCGCCGCGCGCCATTTCGACGGCGAGGTGCCCATGCCCGGCCGGATGGAGCCGCGCGACGCGGAGGTCCTGGCCCGGGTGGACGTCTCCTTCGAGACCGTGGGGCGCCTGATCGAGGGCTGTCGCTTCCGACAGGCCCTGGAGACGGTGATGGGACTGGCCGCCGAGGTGAACCGCTACCTGAACGAGCGGGAGCCCTGGAAGGAGATCCGCGAGGATCGAACCCGGGCGGCCACCACCATCTACGTGGCCATGCGGGCCATCGACAGCCTGAAGATCATGTTTGCGCCTTTCCTTCCCTTCTCCAGCCAGCGCGTCCATGAGATGCTCGGCTACGAGGGAGACCTGGTGGGGCGGCTGGCGGTGCGCTCGGTGGCCGAGCGGACCCGGGAGCACCTCGTCCTCACATACGAGGCCGACCCGCGGATCCGCTGGGAGCCCAGCCGGCTGACACCCGGCCAGCGCCTGAGGGAGATCCGCCCGCTGTTCGAGAAGATCGATGAGGGACGCGCCGAGGAGGAACGGGCTCGCCTGGGCCAGCCGGCGGCATAGGCTCCCTCGCTCGCCGGTTCCAGTCGGGCGCGCCCCCATTCAACCTTAAGGGCAGGAGCGAATCGATGCGACGGGAGATCCTCTCATGGGGAGATGTCGAAGCGCTGATCGACCACCTGCTGCCCCAGCTGCGGGGGCCCTTCGACGCCCTGCTCATGATCACCCGGGGCGGCATCGTCCCCGGAGGGATGATCGCCGAGGCCCTGGACATCAAATACATCCTGACCGCGGCGGTCCGCTTCCCGGAGGCCCAGGACCTGAGTCGGGTCAAGTTGTTCACCTGGCCGACCTTCCTGCAGTTCCCGGAGGATGAGCTGCTGCGAGGCCGGCGGGTGCTCATCGTGGACGATGTGTGGGCCAGCGGCCGCACCATCAACACCGTCCGCAGCCGCGTGGAGGCCGCCGGAGGATATCCGGAGACCGCCGTGCTGCATTACAAGCCCCGGGAGTCCCTCTTCCGCCACGGGCCAACGTATTACGCGGCCGTGACCGATGCCTACATCATTTATCCCTGGGAGCTGCGCCGCGGCACCGAGGGGGTCCGTCCGATGGAGCCTCTCGGTTAGCCCCCTTCGGATCCGGCCGCGCGCCCCCACCCGCGCTGGCGAGCCACCTCGTAGAGCAGGAGCGCCGCGGCCACCGCCACGTTCAGGGACTCCATCCCCCGGGCCATGGGGATGCGCACGGTGCGATGGGGAAGGCTCCGGACCTGCGGGCCGGGGCCGGCGGCCTCGCCGCCCAGGACCAGGGTCACGGGCTCCCGCCAGTCCACCTCCCAGTAGGTGCGCTCCCCCTCCGGGGTGGCCAGCCAGAGGGCCGTGCCCTCGACCTGCTGGGGGAGCTCCGGCCACGAGATCCGACGCACCGGCAGGACGAAGTGGGCTCCCGCTCCCGCCCGCACCGCCTTCGGATGCCACGGGTCTGCCGTCCCCGGGGGGATGAGCACTCCCTCCGCCCCGGCGGCCGCGGCGCTTCGCAATACCGCGCCGACGTTGCCCGGCTCCTGAACCCGATCCAGCAACAGGAGGAAAGTCGGAGCGGCCGGCCACGGCAGCTCCGGGATGGGGGCCACTGCGATCAGGCCCTGGGGGGTCTCGGCGTCCGTGCACATCCGGAGGATGGCCGGGGTGACCTCATAACAGGGGACCCCTGCTGCCTGCAGACGGGCAAGGGTCTCCTGAGCCCGGGGGGTGGGCTCAGCGTAGAAGGCGAACGCCAGACGATAGTCCGGGCGCCGAAGGGCGAAGCGAAGGGCCTCGTCGATCAGACGCGGGCTTTCCAGGACCATCTGGCGATAAGCCTGGCGGGCCTTCCGCTGTTCCAGAAGCGCCCGCACCCGCTTCACCTTCTCGTTGGCGGGGCTGGTGATCCGAAGCATCCTCGCCGCCCTCGGGCATCTCCTCCGGAAAAACCGATGCCGGCACCCTGTCGGCGCCGGCATCGAAGGAGGCGAGGCCGAAACCCGTTCAGGCGAGGCCCAGGGCCTGACGGGCCGTCTCCACCAGGCGGGCAAAGGCCGCCGCGTCCCGCACCGCCAGATCCGCCAGGACCTTGCGATTGAGCGAGATCCCAGCCGCCCGCAGGCCGGCGATGAACCGGCTGTAAGAGAGCCCGTTCTGGCGGGCGGCAGCGTTGATGCGCATGATCCAGAGCCGACGGAAATCCCGCTTGCGCTCCCGCCGATGCTTGTAGGCGTAAGCCAGGGACTTGATCATCGCCTCATGGGCCCGCCGGTAATGCCGGCTGCGGGATCCCCGCTGGCCCTCCACCATCTTGAGCACTTTCTTGTGGCGACGACGGTTGGTGACGCTGCTCTTAACCCGGGTCATTCGAACTCCCCCCTGATCCGATCAAAAGATGTCCGCATCGCCCTTCAATCTTTCCGATCCAGATAGGGTGCCAGCCGCTTCACCGTCTTGTAGACGAAGGGCTCGGTCACCGTGAGCATCTCATCGTAGAGCCGCTTGGTGCGCTTGGCGCGCTTGCGGCGCAAGTGGCTGCGGCCGATCTTGGCCCGCACCAGCTTGCCGCTCCCGGTATAACGCAGCCGCTTAGCGGTCGCCTTATGGGTTCGAATCTTGGGCACCTTCCATCACCTCCGGGCTGGATTCGGTCTTCCGCTCCGCCGGCTGGCTCCCCTTCCGACGCAGGGGGGCCAGCACCATCACCATGCTCTGGCCCTCCATGTTCGGGGGAATCTCCACCACCCCCACGTCGGCCACCTGCTCGGCGAAGCGCTGCAACATATCCGTGGCCAGCTGCAGGTGCGTCATCTCCCGCCCGCGCATCCGAACCTGGACCTTCACCTTGTTGCCGTCGGTGAGGAAGCGACGGGCGTCCCGCACCTTGAACCCCACGTGATGGGGATCGGTGGTCGGCCGCAGGCGGATCTCCTTGACCACAATCTGCTTGAGGGCCTTGCGCGCCTCCCGTTCCTTCTTGGCCTGCTCATACATGAACTTGCCGTAGTCCATGATCCGGCAGACCGGGGGATCCGCCTGGGGGGCCACCTCCACCAGGTCCAGGCCATGCTGGCGGGCCAGGGCCAGGGCCTCCACCAGGGGAACCACGCCGATCTGCTTTCCATCCGGGCCGATCAACCGGACCTGACGGGCCCGGATGGCCTCATTCACGCGATACTTTCGGGCGGAAATATGCGCCTCCTTCCCCGGAACAGGATGCCGGGAAGATGATAACATGGGGCCGCCCGGACGTCAACCGGGGCCGAACCCGGGCCTCATCCTTCGAAGCCTTCCGGTTCCGACAGCACCCGACGGGCCGCCTCCGCCCACGCCGGCGGCACCTGCACCTCCACCGGGCTGAGGACGGGAGCGATCACCGCGTGGAGGGCTTCATACCGCAGCCGCGCCGGGATCCCTTCTCCCTGAAGCCGGGTCTGGATCATTTGGGCTTCGATCAGGCTCCCGGCCTCATAGATGACGACCCACTCGGCCTCCGTCAACCGGCCCTCCTCAGGCCGAAGGGCCTTCCGTGGGGGATCCCCCGGCGGGGGCGGAAGGGGCGCCCCGGGCCTGGGCGAGCATCTGCTCCATCTGCGCCCGGCTCTCCTCCAGCCACTTCCGCATCTCCTCCGCTCGCCGGCGGGCCTCCGCAGCGGCCTCCTCAGCCCGGCGCCGGGCCTCCAGGAGGGCCGCTTCAATCTGGGAGCGGGTCTGGCTCGCCATCTCCTCCGCCTGGCTCTTCAGCTCGATCCCCCGCTCCTGCAGCAGCCGCCGGGTCTCCTCACCCGAGCGGGGGGCGAACAGCAAGGCCACCACCGCTCCGACCAGAGCCCCCGTCAGAAATCCAGCAAGGAACGCGCCGAACTCCCCACCGCTCTCCCGCGCTGCCATGATAGACCTCCTCGTTCATCAGGATGGGCACCCCTGCGTCAGGAGGCCCGGCCTCGCAACAGACGGACGAAGGTCCTCAGCGCATAGGCAACCCCGGCCGCCATGCTGGCGGCCTCGATGGCCGGCCGGGCCAGACGCCGGCTCAGGAAGGCGCTGGTGCCGTGCACCGTGTTCACAGTCTCCTGTGCGCGGCCCAGGATCGGCCGGACCTCCTCCTGCAGCCAGTCGACCAGACGGATCAGGCGGTAGATCAGGAACGTCGTCACCGCAGCGAGCAACGTCAATTGCATCGCCAAGGCGATGATCAAGATGTCCCGGAGGACGGCGGCGGCCGCCGGATGGGTGTAAAGGAAAACGAGAACGGCTCCCATCGCGCTGGCGACCGCCAGGCCGATCAGGATCCAGAACCAGCGGGGCATCGCACGCATGGGTTCCCCACGCCGCAGGATGATCTCGGGAAGGAGCCTGCCGCCCCTCCACCCGGACTCCCACCCGGCTTCATTATACCTGATCCACGCAGGAATCCGCTTGAATGAACAGGCCTCCGACCCACCCGAACCCGGCAAGGTCGGTGGGGAGGCCCCCGGCTCCATCGGGCATGCAGCGGGGGCGCCGGATTTGACAAAATGCGGGCCCCTGCGTATAGTTAGGTTTAGCCTCATGAAGACCCGATCTCTCCATCCCAACCGTTCACGAGAACCGCGGCCCTGGCCCCGGAAGGTCAGGGTGGGTTCTCTTGTTGTCTTTTACTGTTGTCTTTTACAGAACATGGGCGGAAGCGGACGGCGGGAGAAGGTGAGCGCGGTGCGCCTCTTTCCCGAATCCTGCCCGACATGAATCCGGACTTCCCGTCCACGGGAGCAGACGCCGGGGTCCAGAGCGGACCATCCCCATTCGAGTCGATCTTCGCTTGCGGAGCGCGCCAACGACGGGGTGCTTTTGCCTGCGCCCGGGCAAGGGCTGGATGGTCCGGGCTGCTCGGGTGGCTCCAGAGGCAGAAAGCTTCCTGGGGATCCCTGATCGATCGGAATCGTCCGTGATGCCGTGATGAAGGAGGCACCTGTGGAGGCCAAGGAGTTTCGTGCGCTACGGATCTCGCTGGCCTCGCCGGAACAGATCCTGTCGTGGTCTTACGGCGAGGTGACCAAGCCGGAGACCATCAACTACCGCCGGCTGCGCCCCGAGAAAGACGGGCTGTTCTGCGAGGTCATCTTCGGCCCGACCCGGGATTATCAGTGCTATTGCGGGAAATACAAGGGCCCCCGTTACAAAGGCATCGTCTGTGAAAAGTGCGGGGTCGAAGTCACCCGCGCCTCCGTGCGCCGGGAGCGCATGGGCCATATCACCCTGGCCGCCCCGGTCGCCCATATCTGGTATACCCGTCGAGTTCCCTCCTACCTGGGGTTGCTGCTGGATATCTCCCGCCGCAACCTGGATCGGGTTCTCTACTTCGCCCAGTATGTGATCACCTCGGTGGATGAGGAAGCGCGGCAGCGCGCCCTCAAGCGGCTGGAAGAGGAGTTCGAGCGGGAGCGTCGCGCCATCGAGGCCAAATACCAGAAGGAGATCGAGACCCTTCTGGCCAAGGTCCAGAAGCTGGAAGAGAAGGAGCGCCAGAAGCTGGCGGACCGGGAGGCCCGCATCGAGGAGAAGTGGGACGCGGAGGTTGAGGCGTTGATGCGGGAGGCGCAGCGCACCCAGGCCCGCCTGGAGGAGCGGCTGGGGAAGACCATCCGCGTCCCCATCGTCTTCGAGCCCACCGGCGAGGTGATCGCCGACGCCGGGGAGACGGTGGGCCGGGAGCATCTCTCCGCCCTGAAGCGCATCCTGGAGGAACAGCTGAACCGGATCAAGGAGAGGGAAGCGGCGGAGCGCTCCCGTGCCCTGGCCCGGACGGAGGAAACCCTGAAGGCGCTGCGGGAGGCGGCGGAGGAGAAGATCGCCGCCCTCAAGGATCAGGCCGCCCGGGAGATCGAGGCGCTGCGCCAGCGCATCCAGGCGGACCGGGACGAGCTGGTGAGCCTGGCCCCCCTGCAGTTCCTGGGCGAGAACAAGTATCGCGAGCTGAAGAGCAAATGGGGTCAGGTCTTCAAGGCGGAGATGGGGGCGGAGGCCTTCCTGGAGATCCTCCAGCGCCTGGACCTCGAACAGATGGCCAAGGAGCTGTGGCAGGAGATCCGCCAGGCCAAGTCCAAGCAGCGCCGCAAGAAGGCCATCAAGCGCCTCCAGATCGTCCGCGCCTTCCTCCGCAGCGGCAACCGACCCGAGTGGATGATCCTGCGGGTCCTGCCGGTGCTCCCGCCGGACCTTCGGCCCATGGTCCAGCTGGACGGCGGGCGCTTCGCGACCTCGGACCTGAACGATCTCTACCGGCGGGTGATCAATCGAAACAACCGGCTGAAGCGCCTGCTGGAGCTGGGGGCGCCGGACGTGATCATCCGCAACGAGAAGCGCATGCTCCAGGAGGCCGTGGACGCCCTCATCGACAACTCCCAGCGGGGCAAGGCCATGTCCCGTCGCGGGCGCCGGGAGCTCAAGTCCCTCAGCGACATGCTGCGGGGGAAGAAGGGGCGCTTCCGCCGCAACCTGTTGGGCAAGCGGGTGGACTACTCCGGGCGCTCGGTGATCGTGGTGGGGCCGCAGTTGAAGCTCCACCAGTGCGGCCTTCCCAAGACCATGGCCCTTGAGCTCTATAAGCCCTTCGTCATCGCCCGGCTGATCCAGTATAACTACGCCACCAACATCAAGGGGGCCAAGCGGCTGATCGAGCGCCAGCGGCCCGAGGTCTGGGAGGTGCTGGAGGAGGTCATCAAGGAGCGGCCCGTGCTGCTCAACCGCGCCCCTACCCTCCACCGCCTGGGCATCCAGGCCTTCGAGCCCGTGCTGGTGGAGGGCAAGGCCATCCAGATCCACCCCCTGGTCTGCGCCGCCTTCAACGCCGACTTCGATGGGGACCAGATGGCCGTCCACGTCCCCCTCTCCGAGAAGGCCGTCTGGGAGGCCCGAAACCTGATGCTCTCCAGCAAGAACCTCCTGCTGCCGGCCAACGGCGAGCCGGTGGTCGGGCCCACCAAGGACATGGTGCTGGGTTGCTACTACCTGACGATGAGCCCGCCCAACGGGGCCGCCGGCCCGACCCGCGTCTTCGCCAGCCTGGAGGAGGTGGAGCTGGTCTACCAGCTGGGGAAGATCTCCCTGCACACCCCCATTCGGGTCTACACCCGGACGGTGTATGACGAGAACGGGCAGCGCTATCCGGACGGCCAGCCCCGCCCGCGGCTGATCGAGACCACCGTCGGCCGGGTCCTCTTCAACCTGGCCCTGCCCGAGGCGCTGCGCTTCGTGAACGAGACGATGGACAAGGGCCGGCTGAAGGATCTGGTGGCCCAGTGCTTCCAGTGGCTGGGGCCGGAGGCCACAGTGGAGATGGTGGATCGGCTGAAGGACATCGGCTTCCAGTATGCCACCCGCTCGGGCGTCACCATCGCCGTGGCCGACCTGGAGATCCCGCCCACCAAGCGGGAGGTGCTGGCCCGCTACGAGGCCCTGGTGGCCGAGGTGGAGCGCCAGTATCGGCGCGGCCTCCTCACGGATGAGGAGCGCTACAACCGCGTCGTCGACCTCTGGCAGCGGGCCACCAATGAGATCGCCGAGGCCGTCAAGCAGGTCATGAGCCCGGACAACAACGTGACCATCATGGCCGTCTCCGGCGCCACCAAGGGTGGCTTCCAGCCGGTCGCCCAGCTGGCCGGCATGCGCGGCCTGATGGCGGACCCGGCGGGGCGGATCATCGAGCTGCCCATCCGTTCGAACTTCCGCGAGGGCCTCACCACCATCGAGTATTTCATCTCCACCCACGGCGCCCGCAAGGGCCTGGCGGACACCGCCCTGCGCACGGCCGACGCGGGCTACCTCACCCGGCGCCTGGTGGATGTGGCCCAGGACGTCATCGTCAACGCCTACGACTGCGGCACCCGCGCCGGCATCTGGATCCGGGCGAGCGACGACGTAGGCGGGCAGACCCTCAAGGAGCGGATCTTCGGCCGCGTCCTGGCCGCCCCCGTCTTTGATCCGAAGACCGGAGCCCTCATCGCCGACACCGGCACCCTCCTCGACGAGGTGCTCTCCGAGCGCATCGAGAAGGCGGGGGTGCAGGAGGTCTACGTCCGCTCGCCGATGACCTGCCAGCTCCGCTACGGGATCTGCGCCCTCTGCTACGGGCGCGACCTGGGCACGGGCCGGTTGGTGGAGGTGGGCACCGCCGTGGGGATCATCGCCGCCCAGTCCATCGGCGAGCCGGGGACGCAGCTCACCCTGCGGACCTTCCACACCGGCGGCGTGGCCGGCGTGGCCGACATCACCCAGGGCCTGCCGCGGGTCGAGGAGCTGTTCGAGGCCCGCAAGCACCCCAAGGGCGAGGGCCTGATGGCCGACATCGACGGCGTGGTCCATATCTACCGCACCGAGGAGGGGCTGCGGCGGATCCGCCTGGTGAAGAGCGAGCTCCGCGAGGACGTCTACGAGATCCCCGGCAACTGGTCCATCAAGGTGGAGGATGGCCAGACCGTCAGCGAGGGCCAGGTGCTGGCCAGCCGGGGCGACCAGCAGATCGTCGCCCAGCACGGCGGCCGGGTGGTCTACCGGAAGGGCGAGCCCCTCAAGGTGGTCTATGAGGTCCGGGAGGAACGGGAATACGATGTGCCGGCCACGGCGCGCCTCCTGGTGGAGGAGGGCCAGAAGGTGAAGGCCGGCGACGCCCTCACCGAGGGGCCCAAGAATCCGCATCGCATCCTCAACCTGCTCGGGCGGGAGGCCGTGCAGCTCTACCTGCTCAGCGAGATCCAGAAGGTCTACCGCTCCCAGGGCGTGAACATCAACGACAAACACTTCGAGATCATCATCCGCAAGATGCTGAGCAAGGTCCAGATCATCAACCCGGGCGACACGGACTTCCTGCCCGGCGACCTGGTGGACCGCCTGATCCTCCAGGACATCAACGCGCGCCTGGTCGCGGAGGGCAAGCGCCCGGCCACCGCCCGTCAGGTCCTGCTGGGCATCACCAAGGCCGCCCTGGCCACGGACTCCTTCCTCTCGGCGGCCTCCTTCCAGCACACCATCCGGGTGCTGGCCGGGACGGCCCTGGAGGGCAAGATCGACGAGCTGCGCGGCCTGAAGGAGAATGTGATCATCGGGCGCCTGATCCCCGCCGGGACCGGCTTCAAGTATTACGCCGAGAAGCGCGGGATGGAGGACATGTCCCGCGGCGGCACCGGCCCCACCCTGGCCGAGGCGGTCACCACCGCCATCGACCTGTGATGAGCGTGGAAATCCATACCACGGGGGGCAGGCCGGAACGCCTGCCCCCCGTGTTGTTCCGCCGGAGGGGATGATCCCTGCGTCATGCATTCTGCGAGAGGCCGACAGGGATGCGCTCCGTTTTCGTGGCCCTCGATCTGGAAACCACCGGCCTGGATCCGGAGACCGACGCCATCATCGAGATCGGCGTGGTGAAGTTCCGGGGGGAGACGGTCCTGGACGAATGGGGAACGCTGGTCCGCCCTGAGCGCCCCATCCCGCCCGCCGTTGTGGAGCTCACCGGCATCCGCCCGGAGGAGGCCGAGCAGGCGCCGCCGTTGCGGGCCCTGCTCCCTCGCCTCCGGGCGCTGGTGGGGGACGCCGTCCTGGTGGGGCATTCCATCGATCAGGACCTGGCCTTTCTGCGCCGCTACGGTCTCTTCCGGGAGAACGAAGCCCTGGACACCTATGAGCTGGCGGCCATCCTGGTCCCTTACGCCGGTGGCCACAGCCTCTCCACCCTGGCCCGCGACCTGGGGATCCCGGTGGAGGTGGTGCACCGGGCCCTGGAGGACGCCCGGCTGACCCACCGGCTGTTCCAGGCGTTGTTCGAGCGGGCTTGCCAGCTCCCCGAGCCCATCCTGGAGGAGATCGTCCGGCACGCGGCCCGCTTCCCATGGCCCCCGCGCCGCTTCTTCGAGGAAGCCCTGCGGGCCGTGCAGCGGGGCCGGTTCGCGGACCAGAGCATCGGGGCCCAGCTGCGGGCGAAGGGCCGGGCCACCGCCGAGGCCTATCTGGCCCCACCCCCCGTGCGGGCCCGCCCTCTCCGCCCCCGCCGCGAGCCTCAGCCGCTGGATGAGGAGGCGTTGGCCCGGCTGCTGGAGCCGGGAGGCGCCCTCTCCCGTATCTTCCCGGACTATGAACACCGTCCCCAGCAGGTCGAGATGCTCCGGGCCGTGGCCGCCTCCTTCAATGAGGGAGCCCACCGGATGATCGAGGCGGGGACCGGGGTGGGCAAGAGCCTGGCCTATCTGATCCCCGCCGCCGTCTGGGCCCTGCACAACGGCGAGCGAGTGGTGATCTCCACTTACACGATCCCCCTCCAGGAGCAACTGCTTCAGAAGGACATCCCCGTCCTCCAGCGCCTGCTCTCGGAGTCCGGGATGGCGGATGGATCGGCCCTGCGGGTGGCGCTCCTCAAGGGGCGGGCCCATTATCTCTGCCCGGCGCGGCTGATGCAGCTGCGGCACGCCGGGCCCTCCAGCATCGACGAGCTGCGCATGCTGGTCAAGATCCTGGTGTGGCTGCCCACCACCCGCACCGGCGATGGGGACGAGCTGTATCTGCCCACACCCGCGGAGCGCGCGCTGTGGGCCCGTCTCTCCGCCGACAACGAGGCCTGCACGGCCGAGGTCTGCGCCGCCTGGGGCGAGGGAGGCTGCTTCCTCCACCGCGCCCGCAAGGCCGCCGAGGCCGCCCACCTGATCATCGTCAACCATGCCCTCCTCTTCGCCGATGTGACGACCCAGAACATGGTGCTCCCGGAGCACCGCCACCTGATCATCGATGAGGCCCACCACCTGGAGGAAGCGGCCACCCGGCAGCTTACGGTGGAGATCGATCGCTTCGGGCTGCTGCGTCTGCTCCAGGAAGCCGGCGGGGCTCGGGATCACCGGACCGGGGGGCTGGCCGGCGCGCTGACCACCTTGAGCCGGGGCCTGCCCCCTGCCCTCCGCGGCCCCCTGACCGGCCTGACGCGCCGGTTGAGCGAGGCCGTAGAGGCCGCCCGCACCGGCGTGGACGTCCTGATGGACGCCCTCGTGGCCTTCCTGGAGGCCGCTGCGCCGGGGCGGGGGGAACACGCCCGCAAGGTCCTCCTCCAGGGGGCCGAGCGCCAGCGCCCGGCCTGGGCTGCGGTGGAGCAGGCATGGGATCTGCTCTCAGCCCGGTGGCGGACCGTCCAGGAGACGCTGGCCGCCATCCGCACGGCGCTGACGGAGCTGCTGGAGCACGGCTTCGCCGAGGTGGAGGAGCCGCTGGGCCTGGCCCAGGTTTTAAGCCATGACTTCGAAAGGGCCCGTCAGGTCCTGGAGGCGGCCATCCGCAACCCATCGCCGGACACCGTCTACTGGCTGGAAGGCCATGGGGAAGAGGGGAGCTGGCCTCATGTCCGTCTGCACGCGGCCCCCCTGGAAGTGGGCCCGCTGGTGCGGCGGCACCTGCTGGGGTCCCGGCGCTGCGTGATCATGACCTCGGCCACCCTGCAGACGGTGGACCGGGAACGCCAGGCTCCTTCCTTTGCGTTTCTGAAAGAGCGGTTGGGGGCCTGGGAGATGGAGGAGCTGGCCCTGGATTCCCCCTTTGATTACCGGCGGAACGCCCTGGTGTATCTGGTGACGGACATCCCGGAACCGGGGCAGGCGGGCTACCAGCGGGCGGTGGAGCAGGCGGTGCTGGAGGCAGCCCGGGCCATCGGCGGACGCACCATGGTGCTCTTCACGGCCTACGCGCCCCTGCGGCGGGCCGCCCGGGCCCTCGCCGATCCCCTCGCCCGGCTCGGCATCTCCGTCTACGAGCAGGGGGACGGAAGCTCCCGGCGCCAGCTGGTGGAACGCTTCCGTTCGGCGGAGCGGGCGGTGCTGCTGGGGACCCGCAGCCTGTGGGAGGGGGTGGATATCCCCGGGGAAGCCCTCTCATGTCTGATCATCGCCAAGCTGCCCTTCGAGGTTCCCGACGAGCCGATCTTCGCCGCCCGGAGCGCCCGCTACCGCGATCCGTTCCTGGATTACGCGGTGCCGGAGGCGGTGCTGCGGTTCCGCCAGGGCTTCGGGCGCCTGATCCGCCGCCGTTCCGACCGGGGGGTGGTGGTGATCCTGGATCGGCGGGTGCTGACCCGCACGTATGGAGCCTGGTTCCTGACCGCCCTTCCCCCGTGCACCCTCCATCGAGGTCCTCTGTCCGACATCGGTTCGGTGCTGAAGGACTGGTTGATGGGCGCTGCGGCGAAGTGAGAAGTTCGGATGCCTCCGAACCGATCCCGTTTGCCGGGCGAAAGGCTCCCCACGTAAAATTCAAACCACATCGGATCGGGGAGGGCGGTTGCCGTTCGGCATCCGGCCCTTGAAAGCGATCAGACGTCTCATCCGCTGAGATGTCCCACGAATGATGGATGGAACATCTCAGCGTAGCGAGCCCTGAACCCGGGGTAGCGGACGGGCAAGGAGGTGGGATGTGGAGCGGAGCCTTCGCGGGCTGGCGCGGACGTGGGGCGGGCGCCTGGATGAGCTCACCCGGGCGCTTCGGCAATCCGTTCAGAGCGGCGCTCTCTGGGTCCCCATCCTGGCGGTCCTGACTGCGATGGGGATCGGCGGGGTGGTGGTCTTCATCGCCACCGGCAAGCCTCAGCTGGCCCTCCTGGCTTATCAGGGGCTGTGGGAAGGGGCCTTTGGCTCCCCCAAGGCGTTGAGCGAAACCCTGGTGCAGATGACCCCCCACGTGTTCGCCGGGCTGGGCATCGCCCTGGCCTTCCACGGAGGATTGTTCAACATCGGGGCGGAAGGCCAGCTGGCCCTGGGGGCCATCGTCGCGGCGTGGATCGGCTACGCCCTTCCCCCTCTGGTGGGCGGGACCATCCCGGCTCTCCTGCATCTGCCGCTGGCCATCCTGGGTGGGGCGCTGGCCGGCGCCCTGTGGGCCGCCATCCCGGGCTGGCTGAAGGCCCGCACCGGCGGGCACGAGGTCATCAACACGATCATGATGAACTACATCGCCCTGCTGATGGCCAGCTATCTCCTGAACGGCCCCATGCGGGATCCCAGCCCGACCAATGTGGTGGCCCGCACCCCTCGCATCGCGGAGACCGCCCGTCTCCCCCGGCTGTTCGCCGATCCGGATCTCCGGTTGCACGCCGGGTTCCTGATCGCCCTGGGGATGGCCCTGCTGGTGGCCTGGCTGCTCTGGCGGACCACCCTGGGCTTCGAGATCCGGACGGTCGGCCTGAACCCTCACGCGGCCCGCTATGCGGGCATCCCCATCGTCCGGATCACTGTGCTCACGATGGCCATGAGCGGCTTCCTGGCCGGGATGGCGGGCGCGGTGCAGGTGACGGGGCTGAATTACCGGCACGAGCTGAGCTTCAACCTGGGCTACGGCTTCGACGCCATCGCCATCGCCCTGCTGGGGAAGGTTCACCCCCTGGGGGTGGTGCTGGCCGCCTTCCTCTTCGGAGCCCTGCGCAACGGGGCCAGCCGCATGCAGTTCCTCACCCAGGTCCCGGTGGATCTGATCTCGGTGATCCAGGCCCTGATCCTGATGTTCGTGGCCGCCGAGGCGATCGTGCGCACGCTGTATCGGCCGCTGTTCCGGGGCGCGGCGGAGGAGGAGCGGATGGTGCTCACCCGAGGATGGGGAGAGCTGTGAAGAGGATGACCTCAAGATATCCCACGAACGATGCGTGGGGCACCTGAGGGGATCCGATCGGGGAGCGAAGAGGGGATGGACGCGCGACGGTTCGGCTTCATCATCGGGGTGATCGCCCTGATCTTCGGGGCGGCAGTGGCCCTGGGATACGGACGGTATCCCGCGGCGGTGATCCTCGTCAGCATGCTGGCCACCACCATCCGGGTCTCTACCCCTTTGGTGCTGGGAGCCCTCTCCGGGATCTTCTGCGAGCGCAGCGGGGTGGTCAACATCGCCATCGAGGGGATGATGCTCACCGCGGCCTTCACCGGCTTCACAGCTTCCCTTTACATCTACGATGCCGGCGCGCCCGGCATGGTGGCGCTGCTCCTGGGCGTGCTGGTGGCCATCCTGAGCGGGGCGCTCCTGGGCCTGCTCCATGCCGTCCTCTCGATCACGTATAAGACCGATCAGATCATCAGCGGGACGGTGATCAACATCCTGGCGGTGGGGATCACCGGCTACCTGAACCGCCAGCTGTTCTTCGGCGGTCAGATGCCCCATTCCCCCGGCGTGCTCCCCCGTATCTCCCTCCCGGTGCTCTCGGAGCTCCCCCTGGTGGGGAGCATCTTCAGCCAGCAACCCATCACCTGGCTGGCCCCCCTCCTGGTCCTGGCGGTCCACATCCTGCTTTTCCATACTGTCTGGGGGCTGCGCACCCGGGCGGTGGGGGAGCATCCCCGGGGGGCGGACACCCTGGGCATCGATGTGATCCGCATGCGCTATATCAATGTGATTCTGGGTGGGGCGATGGCCGGGCTGGCGGGGGCCTACTTCACCCTGGAGTCGGTGCCGGCCTTCGAGCCGTTGATGACCAACGGCCGGGGCTTCATCTCCCTGGCGGCGATGATCTTCGGGAACTGGACCCCCTTCGGGGCGTGGGCGGCCACGCTGCTGTTCGGGGCGGCCCAGGCCCTGCAGGCCAACGCCCAGCAGTTCGAGTTCCCCGCTCCCTCCCAGTTCGTGGGGATGGTGCCCTACGTGATGACCATGCTGGTGCTCACCGGCATCGTCGGCCGCACCATCCCGCCGGCGGCGGACGGACAGCCCTATGAGCGCGAGGCGCTGCCGCCTCGCCGTCGGACTCAGCGCCCGGCGGCCCTGCCCTTCTCCGCCGATGGGGAGATCCTTCAGGCGGTAGGGATCGTCAAGCGGTTCCCTGGGGTGGTGGCCAACGACCACGTGAACTTCTCCCTGCGCCGGGGCGAGATCCACGCCATCCTGGGGGAGAACGGGGCCGGCAAGACCACCCTGATGAACATCCTCTACGGCCTGTATCATCCGGACGAAGGCGAGATCTACGTGAAGGGGCAGCCAGTGGAGCTGCGCCGGCCGAACGACGCCATCCGCCTGGGGATCGGGATGGTCCACCAGCATTTCATGTTGGTGCCGGTGTTCACCGTGGCCGAGAACATCATCCTGGGCCAGGAGATCCGCCGCGGCCCCTTCCTGGACCTGCGCCGGGCGGTTCAGGAGGTGCGGGAGCTCTCCCGCCGCTACGGCCTGGAGGTGGACCCGGAGGCCCTGGTGAAGGACCTGCCGGTGGGCGTCCAGCAACGGGTGGAGATCCTCAAGGCCCTTTACCGCAACGCCGACATCCTGATCCTGGATGAGCCCACGGCGGTGCTGACGCCCCAGGAGACCGAGGAGCTGTTCCGGGTCATGCGCCACCTGCAGCGGCAGGGGGTCTCCATCATCTTCATCACCCACAAACTGAAAGAAGTGCTGGCGGTGGCGGACCGCATCACTGTGCTCCGGAACGGGCGGGTGGTGGGCGTGCTGACGCCGGAGGAGGCGGACGAGGCCCATCTGGCCGCGATGATGGTCGGGCGCGAGGTGATGCTGACGGTGGAGAAAGCCCCCGCGCGGCCCGGGGAGGAGGTCCTGCGGGTGGAGGATCTGCGGGTGCGGGACGACCGGGGGGCGCTGGCGGTGGATGGGGTGAGCTTTTCCGTGCGCGCCGGCGAGATCCTGGGGATCGCGGGGGTGCAGGGGAACGGACAGACCGAGCTGATCGAGGCTCTGGTGGGGTTGCGCCCCGTCGCCGGCGGTCGGGTGTTCCTGCTTGGGGAGGAGGTGACCGGCCGTCCGCCCCGGGCCCTGATCGACCGCGGGATGGCACACATCCCGGAGGATCGGCAGAAGCACGGCCTGGTGCTGCCTTACTCCGTCGCGGACAACCTGGTTCTGAACGCTTATGACCGCCCGCCCTTCGCCCGGGGCCTCCAGCGGCAGCCCCAGGCGATCCTGGAGCACGCTCGCCGTCTCATCGCCCTCTATGACATTCGAACCCCGAGCCCCTACACGCCTGCCCGCAACCTCTCCGGCGGCAACCAGCAGAAGGTGATCGCTGCCCGGGAGCTGTCCCGGCCCATCCGGCTGCTGGTGGCCAACCAGCCCACCCGGGGGCTCGACGTGGGGGCCACCGAATACATCCATCGCAAGATCGTGGAGATGCGGGATCAGGGGGTGGCCGTGCTCCTGGTCTCCACGGAGCTGGACGAGATCTTCTCCCTATCCGATCGGATCGCGGTGATGTATCGGGGGCGCATCGTGGCCGTCCTGGAGGCGGCGGAGGCCACGCTGCAGCAGGTGGGCCTGCTGATGGCCGGGGTGCTCCCGGCCCCCGCGCGGACGGACGGGGAACGCCCCGCCGCCCGAACCCTCGCCGGATGAGCGAGGGCGCGCATCGATGTTCGATCCCGGCAGGAGGCGGAGATGAAGCGGATCTGCGTGATCGGAGCCGGCTACGTGGGATTGACCACCGCGGCTTGCCTGGCGGACCTGGGCAATCGGGTGGCGTGCGTGGATATCAATGAAGAAAAGATCGCCATGCTGCAGGAAGGCCGGCTCCCCATCTTCGAGCCGGGGCTTGAGGAGATCGTCCGCCGCAATATGAAGGCGGGCCGCCTTTCCTTCACGACCTCATATGAGGAAGGCATTAACGGCCTGCCTGCGGAGTTCGTCTTCATCGCCGTGGGGACTCCTGAAGGAGTGGACGGGGAGGCGGATCTCCGATATGTGCGCATGGCCGCGGAGCGCATCGGGGAGGTGATGGACCATCCCCTCATCATCGTCAACAAGAGCACGGTGCCGGTGGGGACCGGAGATTGGGTGGCGGACATCGTGCGCAGCCGCCAGCGCCGGCCCATTCCCTTCTGGGTGGTCTCCAACCCCGAGTTCCTGCGGGAGGGATCGGCGGTTTACGACTTCATGAACCCCGATCGCATCGTCCTGGGCTCGCTGGATCGGGAGGCGGCGGAGAAGGTGGCCCAGCTGTATCTGCCCCTGCGCAGCACCATCATGATCACCGATCTGCGCACGGCGGAGATGATCAAATACGCCTCCAACGCCTTCCTGGCCACCAAGATCTCCTTCATCAATGAGATCGCCAACATCTGCGAGGCCCTGGGGGCCGATGTGAAGGAGGTGGCGGCCGGCATGGGCTACGACAAGCGCATCGGCCGCGCCTTCCTGGACGCGGGGGTAGGGTGGGGGGGCTCGTGTTTCCACGGTGATACCATCGTTTATGCCATGACTACACAAGGACTCCACGTTACTTCTATACGAGATCTGTTCTACTCCTGGGGAGGGCCCCATGCGATCGTGGTGTATCCCGAGCAGCTCTGGACACTGACTTTCGATCCAGAACAAGCTCAAATTGTTCCAACGCGCGTTCAAGCGCTCACCCGCCGGCCTTACCAAGGGCAGATGGTGGAGATCTATGCCCGCATGGGCCGGCGGATTGTACTTACTGCCGATCATCCGGTGATCCGATATCGTGAAGCCGAAGGGATCTTTGAAGTTGTTCCCGCGGCGCAAGTGCAACCTGGGGATCGCATCCCCTTGCCCTTGGTTTATGATTGGACTCTTCCGATCGACGAATCAGAGGAGATGGATCTCCTGACAGCCCTTATCGATGCGCCCATCGCCCCTCAGGTCAAGGTCCGCGCCCTGGGCGGAAAGTTTTCCGAACAATACGATTTTATAAAGAAAATAATATCCAGCAAGGATTATCCTCTTTTATACGAAATTTATCGGAAAAATTATATGCCATTGCGATTGTTTGCTCGAATTAACCAGTATATAAGCACCCCAGCAACTCAGATTGATTGTTTTACAAATCGCGGGCGATCCTCCACAACCTGTCCTGGGGCATTCCGGCTGGATGAAAATTTTGCCCGGCTTATCGGATATTATCTCGCAGAGGGATGGATTTCCCTGGAGCCTGGAAGGTATAACTCGACTCGAGAACGGATAGGGTTCAGTTTTGGAATTCACGAGAGCGATCTGATTCAAGATCTTCATAATCTGCTCGATTATTACCGAATTCGATACAAATCGTCAAGGCAGGAAGGTGCTTTGGTTACTTTGATCTCATCTCGTATTTTGGCATATTTGATCCGAGATGTTCTTCAGTGCGGAACAAATTCTTACACCAAATCAATACCTCCTCAGGCTTTTGGGTGGTCTCGTTTGTTGCGAATTGCCCTGCTTCGCGGACTATTTAGCGGAGATGGTAGCATCACGTTGTTAAATCAAAAACGACATGTTAACTTCGAGTTTGCAACAGTTAGCCCTAAACTTGCCTACGGTGTGCTTCTAATGCTTCAATCCTTGGGGATTGTGGCCTCAGTCGCAGAGAAGATGATGAACAAGTCCAAGGTAAAGGCATATGTGATTCGCGTGAACGGGTTCGATCAAATCGTCCGGATTCGGGACATGCTCAGCACCTCTCAATGGCAAGAGGCCGAGGCCATCCTGGCCGGATATCAGCGTCGAATCGCCCCATTAGGATACCGAAATCATGAAGGATTTGCGACAGTTGAGGTCGTTTCTGTGCAAAAATATGAGACTAATGATTCCGTTTTTAGCATGGAAACTGAACATGGAACGCTGATTGCTGGGCCCGGTATTTGGATCCATAACTGTTTCCCCAAGGACGTCAAGGCCCTCATTCACATGGCGGTTGTCCACGGGTGTCATCCGCAGCTGTTGCAGGCGGTGGTGGAGATCAACCGGGATCAGCGGCGGCGAGTGGTGTGGAAGCTGAAGGAGATCCTGGAGGATCTGCGGGGCATGGTGATCGGGCTGCTGGGGCTGGCCTTCAAGCCGAACACCGATGACATCCGGGAGGCCCCGGCCCTGGAGATCGCGGGGCTGCTCCTCCAGGAGGGGGCTGTCGTGCGGGCCTATGATCCGGTCGCCATGCCCAACGCCGCGCGGGTCCTGCCCCAGGTGATCATGTGCGCGGATCCTTATGAGCTGGCTGCGGGCGCCGACGCCCTGGTGGTGGTGACGGACTGGAACGAGTTCAAGCATCTGGATCTCCCACGCATCAAGCAGCTCATGCGGCGGCCGGTGATCATCGACGGCCGCAACATCTACGAGCCGGAGATGATGCGCGAGCTGGGCTTCATTTACCGGGGGATCGGTCGGGGTTATAACGCGACGCATGGTAAAGAGATCGGATAGAGCCTTCCAGCCGCGATCCGCGTCTTCCCGGCCGGGCAGAGCGCCACGCCGCCGCAGGACTGCTATGGATCGCAGAGGATCTCCACGCCTAATTATGGGGAGTCCGGTGGGAACATCTCGCTCAACGTGACCAGCCGGAAGCGGGCCGCCAGCTCCGGCAGCGCCCGGCGGACTCCCCCCACGTTCGACGTGCTGATGTGCAGCAGGACGATCTCCCCACCCCGCACCCGCTCCCGCAGGAAGGCTGCCACCCGCTCCGGATCCCGGATCCCCACCCGCTCCAGCGACCAATAGACATCCAGGGTCCAGAGGGCCACCCGCATCCCTCGCCCTCGCACGGCCTCCAGGATCTCCGGGTCGGCCTCCACCGTAAAACCCGCCATCCCGGGCGGACGAAACCAGCGAGTGGGATATGGCCCGCCAAGGGCCTCCTCCACCGCCCGCTGCCAGCCGTCGATCTCGGCGTCGATCACCCTCCGATCCGGACGCGGGGTCAGCATCCGGTGATGCAGCGTGTGGTTGCCCAGCTCGTGCCCTCCCGCCACCAGGCGCCGGGCCAGCTCCGGATGAGCCCGGAACACCCGGCCCACACAGAAGAAAGTGGCCCGAGCGCCCACCGCCTCCAGATCCTGAAGAAGCGGCTCCACCAGATCCGGAAGGAAGCAATCATCGAAGGTCAAAGCCACCATCGGGGCGGATCCCCGGCAGACCACGCCGGGCGTCGCACAGGGGGGCGGCCCTCTCCGCCGGCGGGGTCTGGGCGCCTCTTTTCGGGCTTCCCGAAGGGACCGACGCAGGGCCTGAGGATCCTCATCCGAGGGGGATCCGCGGGGAGGCGGGGCTGGCTCCGGCCAGCGGGCCCCGAGGAGGAGCAGCAGAAGCAGAACGCTCTTCCGGAAGATCGCAGGGGATCTCTCAGGAGAACGCAGAGGCCGCGCGGCTGCGGGACCTCCTCGCACGTCCATGGCCGGATCCCTCCCCATCGCCGGATGCCATCATGATCACACGGGACCCGAGCGCTCTCCAAAATCTCCCGGAGCCCCGGTTCACAGCCGAACCAGACGGTCCACAGCCATCATCACGAAGAACATGAAAAGATAGGCGTTGGAAGCGTGATAGAGCCGGCGGGCATGGGCCTTGGAGGGATCCCGCCAAAGGCGAAGGGCCAGCCCCAACAGCCAGGCGTTCAACAGGAGGGACCCGGCCAGATACAGCCGACCCATGGCCCCCATCAGGAAAGGCGCGAGGCCGAGAGCCGCCAGGATCCCCGTGTAGATCAGCGCCTGGAGGGCCGCCGGGCGGGCGCCGGTGACCACCGGCAGCATCGGGATCCCCGCCTCCCGGTAATCCCGCTCGGTGAGAATGGCGAAGGCCCAGGTATGGGGCGGCGTCCAGAAGAAGATCAACGCGAAAAGGAAAAGGGCCATGGGATCCACGCGGCCGGTGATCGCGGCCCAGCCCACCAGCGGCGCGAACCCTCCCGCCGCCCCGCCGATCACGATGTTCTGGGGGCTCCAGCGCTTGAGGATCATCGTGTAGATCCCCACATACCAGATCCAGCCGGCCAGGGCCAGCCCCGCCGCCGTGGCGTTGACGAAGGTCCACAACAGGAGCAACCCAAGGGCAGAGAAAAGCAAGGCCACCACCGCGGCCTCCCGCCGGCCGATGCGCCCGGCCGGGATCGGGCGCCGGGCGGTGCGGTGCATCCGCTGGTCCAGGTCCGCATCCCACACGTTGTTCATGGCGTTGGCCCCACCGGAGACCAGGAACCCTCCCAGCAGGGTGTAGATGAAGGTGAGGATGGGGGGCAATCCGCCCTGGGCGATCAGCATCGCCCCGGCCGTGGTCACCAGCAGCAGGGCCACGATCCCCGGCTTGGTGAGGGTGAAATAAGGCTCCCAGAGGTGACGCAACCGCACCGCCTCCTGAAGGGCCGGCTCGGCCCACTGGGCCTCCCCCAGCGCCCACACCCAGGCGATGACGACCGCCGCCCAAATCGCTGTCGCCAGCCCGAGGTGCAGCGTGTTCAGCAGAGCGGGGAACCCCATCCACAGGTTGATGGCCCCCAGTCCGATCTGAATCAGATAGAGCACGCAGGCCGCGATCATCCAGCGGAAGATCCCGCGGGGGATCCCGGGCCAGGCAGCCAGGCGGACCGCAAGCCATATCAGCGCGACCCCCACGCCCAGGGCGACCAGCCGGTGGAGCATGTGGACCCGGCCGAGCAGATCCCCGGGCCAGATCGTCCAGCCTTCACAGAAGGGCCAGGAGGAACACGCCCAGGAGGCGCCGCTCCCCGTCACCGTGGCCCCCACCAGCGTCAGGGCAAACAACGCCAGTCCGACCATCCCAATGGCGCGCACCGCTGCGGCCGCAGGCTGGATCGCCGCGAGATCGCGATGGGGAGGACGCGCCGCCCAGGGGGCGAAGGCGCGAGTGGCGGCCACGAGGGTGAGGGCGAGGATGCTGAGGGCCATGGCCAGGTGCACGGCCACGATGGTGGGGGGAAGCTCCAGGATCACCGTCAGCCCGCCCAGAAGGGCCTGACCGAAAACCAGCCCCAGGGCCCAGAAGAGAGGCCGATACAGGGCCGGCTGGCGCTCCCGCCGCCAGGCGAGGAGCGCGGAGAGGAAAAGCAGCGGCGTGGCGCTGGCGGCCAGCAACCGGTGGATCCACTCCAACCACGCGGCGAGGTCCTCCATCGGGGGGAAGAGCCGGCCGTGGCACAGCGGCCAGTCCGGGCAACCGAGGCCGGATCCTGTGCTGCGCACCAGGGCGCCCCAAGCCGTCAGCAGGCCGATGACCAGGGCCGTGAGGACCAGCAACCCGCGCAAGCCCTTGCCGCTTTTCCCGTTCGCCATCCGAGGCCTCCGCACACATCCGGCCGGCGTGGGCCGGGATCTGTTCGGATGTGAGGACAATGCTCCTCCTCAATGGTAGCCGGAGACCTACCGCCCCCCCAAATCCGCATATCCTGGATTATGAACCCTGGGCTCCACTTTCACGGGATGCGAGAAGGAACATGTCGCTCCTGGTGGGAGGGGCTTTCACCCCGAACCCCAGTCTTTGATGACGTAAGGGTCGCGGCGGAAGCCGCTCCTACAACAAGAACTCAGCTCAAAACCCTCCAGGGGATAAGGAAGCCGGCGAGGAGGACGAAGGCCTGGAAGGTGGAAAGCCGCCTTTCGGGCCGAACCGTCCACCTTCGGAACCCTCCTTTTCCGCCACCCCAAGAACCGCTCCACACGGCTCCGAGCCCTCTGATCGGCCTTTCGATGGAAGTTGGGTTTCTGTATCTTGGACCGGAGGGCGTGGAAGCGCGGGGAACTCAGAGGATCTCGGGGGCCGGGATCCCCAGGAGCTGGAGGGCGTTGGCCAGGGTCTGGCGGGCAGCGGCCACCAGCGCCAGACGGCCTTCCCGGATGGGAGAAGGGGCGGTCAGGACCGGGCAGTCCCGATAGAATTCGTTAAACGCCCGGGCGAGATCGAAGACATAGTTGGCGATCAGAAGGGGCTTATAGCGCTCCGCCGCTGCTTGAACTAAATCCGGGAACGCGGCGATGGCCTCGATCAGGGCCACCTCCTGGGGCTCCAGGGTCTCAAAGATGTGATCCCCATCGAGGGTCACGGGGGCTTCCGCCTTCTCCAGGATCCGGCACGCCCGGGCGTGGGCATACTGGAGATACGGCCCCGTTTGCCCTTCCAGGTTGAGGGCCGCATCCCAGTCGAAGACGATGACCTTGTTGTTGTCCACGCTGAGCATGCTGTATTTCATCACCCCCAGGGCGACGGCGCGGGCGATCTCCGCCTTTCGCTCCGGCGGCAACTCCGGGTTCTTCTCCTCCACGATCCGTCGCGCCCGCTCCCGGGCCTCCGCCGCGAAATCCTCATAGAGCACCACCGTCCCCGCGCGGGAGGACATCTTCCCGCCGGGCAGGGTGACCATCTCATAGGCCAGATGATAGCACTTGCTTGCCTGAGGGAAGCCCCACAGCTCCAGGATCTTGAAGATCTGCTTGAAATAAAGGGACTGGCGGACGTCGACCACGTAGATGGAGCGATCGATGCGATATTGCTCGAACTTGCGCTTGGCCAGAGCGAGGTCTTTGGTGGAATAGAGCGTGGTGCCATCGCTGCGCAGGATCACCAGGGTGCGATACTCCTCTTTCCCTTCCTGTCCCAGGAGCCGGTCGATCTCCACCACCACCGGGCCGTGGGGGCGCAGATCGGTGGCGATGCCACGGGCGATCAGCTCCTCCACGATGCGCTTGCCCTCCTCCTCAACCTCGCTCTCGAAGAACCAGACGTCGAAGGTGATCCCCAGCTCCTCATAGATCCGCTGGAACTCCTCCAGGCTCCACTCTCGGGTCCGCCGCCACAGCTCGATGAGCTCTGGATCCCGGGCCTCCCAGCGAGCGTAGAGGGCCCGCAGCTCTTTCTCGTAATTCCACTCTTCGGGACGATGGCCGATCTCCCGATAGCGGGCCTGGAGCCACGCCACCGCCTGCCGGTCCGCCTCGCCGCCCTTCCCCCGCCGGACCCGGGCCTTCTCCTCCAGCTCGCTCAACCACCGACCCATCGCCTCCCAGAGGGACCACAGCCAGTCCTTATCCGCCACGGCGTCGAGGTCCGGCAGCTCCCCCATCGCCATCGCCCGGATGAGAACCGCTGCGTCCTTCTGGCCGACGGGGCCGGAGGCGGCATGGGCCGCCATGGCCTCGGAGAGGCGGGTCAGCAGGAAATCCCGCACCCAGGGCGTGACGCCTTCCTCCCGGAAAGCCGTCAACAGAAAGCGCACCACCTCCCGACGGTAGGCGTCGGCCTCCTCCAGGCGGGCCTCGGCCTCCGCATAGACCTGGCCCAGCCAGGCGCCCCGCCGCTCCGCCGGCTCCTCCCCCCGGTGAAAACGCAGATAGCCCCACAGGCACTTGATCACATGGGCGCCGATGTCCCCCGGATAGGTCGCCCGGATCACCTCGAAGCCGGCGAAATCCAGGATGCGGGAGAGCGCATCGCCCAGCACCGCGTTGCGCAGATGGCCGATGTGGAAAGCCTTGTGGGTGTTGGGCTGGGAGAACTCCACCATCACCCGCTCCCCCTTCGGAGCCCCCCGGCCGTAGTCCGGCCCCTCCCGGAGGACGGTCTCGATGACCGAGCGGGCGACCTGGGAAGGGTTGAAATAGAGGTTGAGATAACCCCGCACCGCCTCCACCCGCTGGAAGCGGGGATCCGCGCGAAGGGTCTCCCGCAGCTGCTCCGCCAGACGCTCGGCGATCTCCTGAGCCCGGGCGGGGACGTTCAGGTCCGGCCGGCTCTTCTTCTCCTGAGCGGCCAGCTGCATCGCCAGGGGGGTCGCCATTCCCCAGGTGTAATCAAAGGGGAGATCCCGCCACTCGATCCCTGAAGGCTCCGGGAGACCCAGGGTCCGCAGGGCGCGGCGGACCTGCTCGGAAGCCCACTCCCGATACGCGGAGAGGATCATCGCGCCGGATCCTCCTGAGGTTCCGTATAAACCAACAGAGGCCGCCTTCGGCGGCCCCTGTGGGAACCCATGGCGCGCCCGGCAGGATTTGAACCTGCGACCTTTGCCTCCGCAGGGCAACGCTCTATCCAGGCTGAGCTACGGGCGCACCTGCTATACTCATTTTAACACAATCCCCCTGCCTTGACAAGAGCATTGCGTCGGACGAGCCCCGCTCCTCTCACGGCTGGTGCGGGTTGAAGGTCCGGATGAAGGCGATGATGTCCGCCAGATCCTGATCCGTCAGGGCCGGGTTGCCCCCCTTCGGCGGCATATCCACCCCCGTCGTGTTCGCCGGATCCGTCGCCGGCCGCCCCTTCTTGATAAACTCCACAAGCTGAACGTCCGTCTGCTGCCGCACGAAGGCGCTGGTCGTCAGATCCTTCCCCAGCCCCGGCAGCCCCTTGGCGTCCGGCCCGTGGCACGAAGCGCACGTGCCCAAAAACAGCTCCTTCCCCTTCTCCGCATCCCCCTTCAGGGCCACCGCCGCCGGCGTGGGGTTCGTCGCCGGAGCAGAGATGGGGGCGCTTCCCTCCGTCGGCGCAGCGGGAGCGGATCCCCGAGGCTGCGGCATCGGATAGAAGATCACAGCCAGGACGACGAGCAAAGCCAGCCCGCTGATCACAAAGGGCCAGGGGCCGATGCGCTGGGAAGGAGCGGCCGGCGCAGCGGGAGCCTCTCCGACAGGGGCCACCGCCGGACGAGCGGGGGCGGGCGCCTGCCCATAAGCCGCCTGCACCTCCCGGGTCAGCCAGGGCAAGAGGAGCGCCAGGATCCCCGCCAGCACCAGCGTCGCACTCAGGACGCCGCCGATGAGCAAAAGCAACGAAATAGGTGAAAGGCCAGGCATCGATCCCACCTCGATTGGAAATGATGCCTTCGATGCGCGATCCGGCGCCTCGTTCGGATCTCCCTCGAAACACCGCCGCGGCTTAACGATCCCCTCGAATTCTATGGGAAGCCCCTCTCCTCGTCAACCTGTGCCGCGCACTTTTTGGGGATACGGCTCCAGATTCCACCGCCCAAATTCCCCGGAGCCGGGGCTCTTTCGCGAAGCCGGGAACCGCTGGGGGCCTCAGGAGCGGCGAAGCGAGAGGGCGCGGGGCTGCGCCTCGCGGTCCGGCTCCGGGGACGGGCGCAGGAACCGATGGGCCAAGTTCAGGGTCAGCAGCCAAGCCAGTGTGGACTCAGCGCCCTGATGGACGCTGACCTCGGTGGCCTCCAGCCCATCCCGGCATCCACCGGTTTTCAGATCGGCCAGCGCACATCCCCGATCGTTCCACCCCAGGAACCAGCCCACACAGCGCTCCAGCACCTCCAGCCAGATTCGATCCTCTGTGGCCCGCCAGGCCCAGGCCGCCGCCTCCGCCATGGCCGCTCCCTCAATGGGCTGCTGGGCGAAGCGCGCCTTCTCCCCTCCCCGGGGGAACCAGCCCCGGTTGCCTACGAAGGAGAGATGTCCTCCCTGAGGGTTCGTCTGGATCTCCACCAGCCAGTTCAGGACCGCAAGCCCCCGCTCCATCCAGCGAGGTTCCTGGAGACTGTAACCCGCAGCGATCAGCGCCGCCGGCAGGATGCCATTGTCATAAGTGACCCGATCATCGCACCAGGGCCAGCCGGGCCGAGCATACGCCTCAAAACGCGCCTCCAGACGTCGGGTCAGCTCGAGGCAACCCGCCCGGATCCTCCGATCCCCAGGGAATCGTTGCAACATCGCCACCCCGCCCAGGATGGCATAGGCCCACGGCCGGGGATGCTCCAGAGACCACGCCCCCGGCCAGGCTTCCTGGAACAGGGTCCATGCGGGCTCCGCGATCCCCTCCGGCCCGAAGGCGGCCGCCTCCCCCAGGGCCCACATCGCCCGGCCGTAGGCATCCTCCGAACCGGTCGATTCCAGCCATCGGCGATCATAGGCCATGAAATTCCGAAAACGCTGCGCCCCCGGGTTCCAGGCATACTGGAGGAAAGCCAGGTAAACCTCCATCAACGGGAGCAACGAGGCCTCTCCGGTCCGCTGCCATTCCCGCACGGTGAAGAGCAGGGCCCGGGCGTTGTCGTCCGTGCAGTAACCGAACCGACGGTCCGGGATGGTGAAGCGGGCATGCTGCAGCATACCGGTGTCGTCAGTGAGCCGGCGCAGGTGTTCGAGGCGGACGGCGGGAATCCTCAGCGGCCGGGCCGGCAGCCACGCCGGCCGGAGGCCGGGCCGCGGGCGCTCGAGGACCTGACGGAACAGCTCCAGATAGCGAGCGCCGACGATGGGCCACGCCATCTCCCGCCCTCGCGCGTAGGCCGCCCGACGCAATCGATCCCACTCCTCCGGGTTGGAGAGCAACTGATCCAGGGCCCGGGCCATCGCCTCCGGATCCCGGAAGGGGACCAGGAGGCCTCGTCCCTCCCCCAGCATCTCCTCCGCATACCAGGAGGGGGTGGAGACGATGGCCTTCCCGCAGGCCAGGGCGTAGGTAAGGGTTCCGGAGACGATTTGCTCCCGCGCCAGATACGGCGCCACGTAGATATCGGCGGCCATCAGGAAGGTCAGGAGCTCCTCTCGATCGAGGTAGCGATCGACGAAGCGGATGTGCTCCTGCAACCCGGCTCGCGCGATCTCCTCCTCCAGGAACCGGCGATAGGCCTCGCCGAACCGTCGGCGCACCTCCGGATGCGTGGCCCCCACCACCAGATACAGAAGATCGGGATGGTGGGGGACCAGGCGTTTCATCGCCTCGATCATCGTTTCAATGCCCTTGTTCGGGCTGAGCAGCCCAAAAGTGAGCAGGACGCGACGCCCATCCAGGCCCAGGCGCGCTTTGTAGGGCCCGGGATCCTCCAGGGGCATCGCCGGCGCGCCATGGTCGATTCGGGTGATGCGCTCCGCGGGTACCCCATAGCGCTCCACCAGGAACTGACGGGCCCGCTCCGCCATCACCACCACCTGATCCGCCCGTCGGGCCAGGGCGATGAGCACGCGCCGCTGGCCCTCCGAAGGCTCATAGAGGACCGTGTGCAGGGTGACCACGAGGGGCTTGCGCAAGCGCTCCACCAGCTCCAGCACATACGCCCCGTCCGGCCCGCCGAAGATCCCATACTCATGCTGGAGACACACCCCATCGATGGGTGCCTGGTTCAGGTAAGCGGCGGCCGCCCGGTAATCCTCCGGGACATCGGCCCGGATCTCGAAAACCACCTCGGGCCCGTAATCGTAGCGTTGCGGGGGGTTGGTGAGGGCGACCACCTGAACGGTGGAGAGGAAGGGCGAAGGATTTTCCGCCCCTCCCTGGGATGTCCCCTGGGCTTCTGCCATCGCCTTCGCCAGATCATGGGTAAACGTCGCGATCCCGCACGGACGGGGCACGTAGGTCCCCACCAGCGCGATGCGCAGACGCTCCCCCATCGGAGTTCCACCTCCTCGCCAGGTTTTTCCCGAAGGAAAAAGCTTTCTTCCTACATCGGCGCATGCAGGAGATAATCCAGGAGCGTTCGCAGGTCCGCCGTTGCCAAAGCGACGCAGGTGTCGGCAGCGCCGTAATACATCAGCAGCTCGCCGGAGTGAGGGTCCACCACCGCGCCGCACGGGAAAGTCACGTTGGGCACGTCCCCAACCCGCTCGTAGGGCGCGCGGGGGCCGAACACCCACTCCGCGCTGCGCCGGATCACTTTCCGCGGGTCCTCCAGATCCAGCAACGCCATCCCCACCCGATAGATCCGGCCAGAGGCGGTCTGACGCACGCCGTGATACAGGATCAGCCATCCCTCCGGGGTCTCGATGGGCTGGGGTCCCAGGCCCACCCGATCCGAATCCCACCAGCCCCCGGGGCGGGCCTCGATGATCACTGTGTGGTCCCCCCAATGCCGCAGATCCGGGGAGAAGGAGATCCAGATGTTGGGCCGGGCACCGGGCGAGGTAGGCATCGGCCGGTGGATCATCGCCCAGCGTCCTCGAAAGCGCCGGGGGAACAGGCTGGCATCTTTATCCTCCGGAGGCAGGATCGGCCCCAGACGATGGAAAGTTCTGAAATCCGAGGTCGTGGCCAGGGCCACCAGCGGCCCCCCACGGGAATAGGCCACATAGGTCACCGCATAAAGCCCCTCCTCCTCCAGGAAGACGATGCGGGGATCCTCGATCCCCCAGAACTCCTCCGGATGGCGGAGCGGATCCGGCAACAATGTGGGCTCCGGATCCACCCGCCAGCCGCTCCGCCCATCCGGGCTGCGGGCCACGGTGAGATGGGAAAGCCCCTGGAAATCCTCCACCCGCACCAGGAGGAGGACTTCATCGTTGAAACGGGTGGCGCCCGGGTTGAACACGGAGTTGGCCGGATACGGCCAGTCCCCGGCCGTCAGGATCGGGTTGCCCGGATAGCGATGGAACAGCTCCGGCATGCAAGCCCTCCGGTCGAGGGATCAGTGGTCCACATTCAACTAATATCTCAGAAACATCAGAGGGAAGTTAGCGTGCCTGGTATAATCGGAAAGGCCGGAGCCCCATCCTATCGGAGGAGCATGCCGCGTTGCGCCTGCTGATCACCGGCGTCGGCGGATTCGTCGGACGACACCTAACTGCCGCCCTGGCCCAGGACACGGACTGGGAGCTCTGGGGCTGGGCGCGACGGCCCGTCGACGGGCTGCCCGATCGCCTGCAGATGATGTCCGTGGACCTGCGCAACCCGGAGGAGGTGCAGCGCGCCCTCGCCCGGGTGGCTCCGGAGGGCATCATCCATCTCGCCGCCCAGTCAGACGTGGCGGAATCCTGGCGGGATCCATGGGGGACCTTCGAAACCAACGTGCGGGGGACGCTGAATCTCCTGGATGGCTTGCGGGCCCTGGGCCTGCGGCCTCGGGTCCTCATTGTGACCTCTAATGAGGTATATGGCCTCGTCCGGCCCGAGGAGCTCCCCATTCGGGAGGAGCAGCCCCTGCGACCGGCCAACCCCTACGGCCTCAGCAAAGTCGCCCAGGACGGGCTGGCCGCCGTGTATGCGAGGGCCTACGCCCTGCCCATCATCCGGGCCCGCCCGTTCAATCACATCGGGCCAGGGCAGGACCCCCGCTTCGTGGTGCCCTCCTTCGCCCGGCAAATCGCCTGGATCGAGGCCGGCCTCCAGGAGCCCGTCCTGCGGGTGGGCAACCTGGAGGTCCAGCGGGATTTCACCGACGTGCGGGATGTGGTCCGGGCCTACCGGCTGCTCCTGGAACGCGGGGAGCCCGGGGAGGTTTACAACATCGGCTCCGGACGCCCCCGCTCCATCCGGGAGGTGCTGGAAACCATGCTGGCCATGGCTCAGGTGGAGGTGCGCATCGAGGTAGACCCTCAACGCCTCCGGCCGGTGGACATCCCCGTCAGCGTGGCGGACACCACCCGGATTCGGGAGCGGGTCGGCTGGCAACCCCTCATCCCCTTCGAGCAATCCCTGCGGGACGTGCTGGAGGAGTGGCGGGCGCGCGCCCGGGAGGCGTGCTCCCGCACCTGAGCTCAGGGATCCGTGGAGAGGATCCCGGCCTGGCGGATCCGGATGAATCGCAAACCCTGAAGGAGGAAGAAGCACGATGGAGCGGAAGCGAGCGCTGATCACCGGCATCACCGGACAGGATGGCTCTTACCTGGCGGAGTTCCTGCTGGAGAAAGGCTACGAGGTCATCGGGATGGTGCGTCGCACCAGCACCATCAATTTCGAGCGGATCCGGCACATCCAGGATCGGATCACGCTGGTGCAGGGAGACCTGCTGGATCAGTCCTCCCTGATCGACATCCTGCGGGAACACCGACCCCACGAGGTCTACAACCTGGCCGCCCAATCCTTCGTCCCCACCTCCTTCAAGCAACCGGTCCTGACCGGGGAGTTCACCGCCCTGGGGGTGACCCGGCTCCTGGAGGCCATCCGCCTGGTGGATCCCACCATCCGCTTCTACCAGGCCTCCAGCAGTGAGATGTTCGGGAAGGTCCGGGAGGTCCCGCAGAACGAGAACACTCCCTTCCATCCCCGCAGCCCGTATGGAGTGGCCAAGGTCTACGCCCACTGGATCACGGTGAACTACCGGGAGAGCTACGGGATGTTCGCTGTGTCGGGGATCTGCTTCAACCATGAAAGCCCGCGACGGGGGCTGGAGTTCGTCACCCGCAAGATCACCTACACAGCAGCGAAGATCAAGCTGGGCCTGGCCCACGAGCTGCGCCTGGGGAACCTGGAGGCCCGCCGGGATTGGGGATATGCCCCGGATTACGTGCGGGCGATGTGGCTGATGTTGCAACAGGACGAGCCGGAGGATTACGTCATCGCCACCGGGGAGACCCACTCCGTCCGTGAGTTCGTGGAGCTGGCCTTCGATTACCTCGGGCTGGATTGGAAGAAATACGTGGTGGTGGACCCCGCTCTCTATCGCCCTGCGGATGTGGACCTCCTGGTCGGGGATGCCACCAAAGCGCGGACCAAGCTGGGCTGGGCGCCCTCGGTGACCTTCGAGCAGCTGGTGAAGATTATGGTAGACGCCGACCTGGAGCTGGTAAAACAGGAATACGGGATCCAGGAGGGCTGAGATGACCGTCATCCGCTTCGGGACCGATGGCTGGCGCGGTCGCATCGCGGACGATTACACCTTCGCCAATGTGCGCCGGTGCGCCCAGGGTTTCGCCCGCTGGCTGCTGGATACCGGACAGGCGGAAGGCGGGGTGGTGATCGGCTACGATCATCGCTTCGCCTCCGAGCACTTCGCCGAGGCATGTGCGGAGGTCCTGGCCGGCAACGGCATCCGGGTCTATCTCTGCGACCGGGCCGTCCCCACCCCGGTGATCAGCTACAGCGTGGTGGCCCGGGGCGCCGCAGGGGCCATCAACATCACCGCCAGCCACAATCCCCCCACCGACAACGGCTTCAAGGTCCGCAACCGCTTCGGCGGGGCCGTCGATCCCCAGGGCCTGCGGGAGATCGAGGCCCGCATCCCCCCGGATGAGCAGGGGGTGAAGCGCATGCCCCTGGCGGAGGCCCGGGCGAAAGGCCTGGTGGAGATCTTCGACCCGGCCCCGGCTTATATCGCGCACCTCCAGCAGCTGGTAGACCTGGAAACCCTCCGCCAGGCGGACCTCACCGTTGTGGTGGATCCGATGTGGGGGAACGGGATCGGCTGGCTGCGGCGGCTGCTCTCCCCGGGGCGCATCCGGGTGGTGGAGATCCACAGCGAGCGCAACCCCATCTTCCCCCGGATGAAGCGCCCGGAGCCCATCCCGCCGAACCTGGACGACCTGCAGGAAAAGGTCCGGGAGCTGAAGGCCGACGCGGGCATCGCCACGGATGGCGATGCCGATCGCGTGGGGCTGGTGGACGAGCGGGGCGAGTTCGTTGATCAGCTTCGGGTCTACGGCCTCCTGGCCCTCTACCTCCTGGAGGTCCGCGGCCAGCGCGGCCCCATCGTCAAAACCCTCTCCACCACCTCCATGCTGGAGAAGCTGGGGGAGCGCTACGGGGTGCCGGTCTATGAGACCGGCGTGGGGTTCAAGTATGTGGCTCCGAAGATGCTGGAGACGGACGCCCTTATCGGTGGGGAGGAAAGCGGAGGCTTCGCCTTCCGGGGGCACCTTCCCGAGCGGGATGGCATCCTGGCCGGCCTCTACCTGCTGGATTTTATGGTCCGGACCGGCAAACGCCCTTCGGAGCTGATCCGCTGGCTCTTCGAGCTGGTCGGCCCCCATTATTACTCCCGCATCGATGTGGAATTCCCCCCGGAACGCCGGGAGGAGACCCGAGCCCGCCTGGATCAGACACAACCGGATCGCTTGGCCGGCCTGCAGGTGGTCCGCATCGATCGCTCCGACGGCTACAAGTTCTACCTGGAGGACGGCGGCTGGCTGCTGATCCGGTTCTCGGGAACGGAGCCCCTGCTGCGGATCTACACCGAGACCACCGTGCCGGAGCGGGTGGCTCAGCTGCTCGAAGAAGGCCGCCGTCTGGCCGGGCTGGAAGGGTAGACCGGCGATGGAGCGGTCGATCTTCATCGATACCCATTGCCACCTGGATGACCCGGCCTTCGATCCGGATCGGGAGGAGGTGCTGGCCCGAGCCCGGATGGCGGGCGTGGAGATCCTCATCCTCCCCGGGGTGGAACCGGAAGGGATTCCACGTGCCCTGGCGCTGGCCGAACGCCATCCGGGGCTTTACGTAGCGGTGGGGATTCATCCCCACGTGGCCTCGCAGTTTTCTTCCCAGCTCCTGGTCCAGCTCCGGAGCTGGGCGCGACATCCTCGAGTGGTGGCCATCGGGGAGATCGGCCTGGATTTCTATCGCGATCGCTCGCCTCGAGAAGCGCAACGGGAAGCCTTCCGGGCCCAGCTGGAGCTGGCCGGCGAGCTGGGGCTGCCGGTGATCATCCACCAGCGGGAGGCCCGCGAGGCCGTGATGGAGGAGCTGGAGCGCTGGCTCGCCGCTCGCCCCGGGGCCCGAGGGGTCCTCCACGCCTTCTCCGGCGATCCCGCCATGGCCCGGATCGCCGTGGAATGGGGGTTCCTCCTGGGGATCGGGGGGCCGCTCACCTATCCCCGGGCGGAAAGCCTGCGGGAGGCCGCGCGGACGGTCGGCCTGGACGGCCTGGTGCTGGAGACGGACGCGCCCTATCTGCCCCCGCAACCCCATCGGGGCCGTCGTAACGAGCCCGCTTACCTGCGGAACGTGGCGGAAGCCCTGGCCCAGCTTCTCGGGCTGCCGATGGAGCAGATCGCCCGACAAACCACCGCGAACGCTTGCCGGCTCTTCCGGCTTCCCCCACCGCAGGAAAGCGATCTCCCGGAGTCTCGCTCCGGAGATCCGTAGATATGGAAAGGCTCCACGCCCGATGTAAAATGAGACGAGAAGCTTGTTCTTCGAAGAACATTCTGAACCAGGTAGACGGGAATGCCTCCGACCGCGCATTCGGTGCAGGCTCTGGTCCATATCCAGGAGTGGCTCCAGGGAGACCTGGAGCAGGTAGAGGCCCGCATGCGGGCGATCCCCCTCCGGTTTGAACCCCTGAAAACCGCGGTGGACCATCTGCTGCGTGCGGGGGGCAAGCGCATCCGTCCCATGTTGGTTTTGCTGACCGGTCGGCTCTACCGGGAAGCAGACGAGGCGATGATCGCTCTGGCCGCCGCCGTGGAGATGCTGCACACCGCCACCCTGGTCCACGACGACCTGATTGATGGCTCCCTGCTCCGGCGGGGGATCCCGACCCTGAACGCCATCTGGACCCCGGCGGCAACGGTGCTGACGGGCGATTACCTGTTCGCCTACGCGGCCTCCCTGGCGGCGCAGACCGAGAACGTCCGCGTCATGGCCATCTTCGCACGCACGCTGATGACCATCTGCGAGGGGGAGCTGCGCCAGCAATTTGGAGACCGCGCCGCCATGCTGGATCGGGAGGATTATTTCCGACGGATCTATGCTAAGACGGCGGCGATGTTCGAGCTGGCCACCGAGGCGGCTGCCGTGCTGGCCCGGGCTCCTGAGCCCCAGGTGGAGGCCCTTCGGCGTTACGGGGTGGATCTGGGGATGGCGTTCCAGATCATGGACGACATCCTGGACTTCACCGGTGAGGCCCAGGTCTTGGGCAAGCCGGTTGGCAACGATCTGCGTCAGGGCCTGATCACCCTCCCGGTGCTCTTCTATTTGGAGGAGCACCCCGGGGATCCCGTCATCGGCCGCATCCTGGCCGGGAGCTTCGGGGATGAGGACCTCATCCGCGAGGCGGTTCAGCGAGTGCGGAACTCGAAGGCGATCGCCCGGGCCCGGGCGGAGGCGGAGGCGTTCATCCGTCGCAGCCAGAGTTACCTGGAGAACATCCCGGAGGGTCCGGCCCGGGAGGCCCTGCGGTTCCTGGGCGAACACGTCCTGCGTCGGGATCATTGAGCCCCCCTGGCCGGGAGCGATCGAAGAAGGGCGATGGATGTCTCGGTGATCGTGGTGAGCTGGAACGTATGGGGCTGGCTGGCTCCCTGTCTGGTCTCCATCCGGCATGCCCTGGGAAGGCTGGAGGGGGAGATCATCGTGGTCGACAACGCCTCGACGGACGGGACTCCGGAGCGGGTGCGGGAGGCCTTCCCCGATGTGCGGCTTCTGGTCAACCCGGCCAACCGGGGTTTCCCGGCGGCGAACAATCAGGGGATGGCGGTCGCGCGAGGCCGCTATTTCTTTTTGTTGAATCCGGATACCGTAGTTCTGGATCGGGCCATCGAGGATCTGGTCACCTTTGCGGACGCCCATCCGGATGTGGGGGTGGTAGGTCCGCAGCTGCTCAACCCGGATGGGAGCGTCCAGTCCTCCCGCCGGCGGTTTCCCACCTTCTGGACTGCGCTGTTTGAGAGCACCTGGTGGCAGCCCTGGGCGCCCCGTCGCATCCTGGCGCGCTATTACGTCCTGGATCGCCCGGATCATGAGATCCAGGAGGTGGATTGGGTCACCGGGGCAGCCATGCTGGTCCGGCGGGAGGTGGTCGAGCGGGTCGGGCCTATGGACGAGGGGTTCTTCATGTATGCCGAGGAGCTGGACTGGTGCCGGAGGATCCGGCAGGCGGGCTGGCGGGTGTTCTACTATCCGCCGGCGAAAGTGATCCATTATGGGGGGCGAAGCAGCGATCAGGTGCCGGCCCTGCAGCATCTGGCCTTCCAGCGGAGCAAGATCCGGTATTTCCGAAAGCATCACGGTCCGTGGGCCGCCGCCGCCCTGCAGGCCTTCCTGATCGCCCAGTATCTCTGGCAGATCGGCGTGGAGGGGAGCAAAGCCCTGCTGGGGCATAAGCCGGCCATGCGCCGGGAGCGCGTGCGGATTTACACGCAGGTGGTCCGAGGGTTGCTGGAACGATCCTGAGCCCCTCAAGAGGACGGGGATGGGAAGGACCGGATTCTGCAAGCCCCTTGAAGGGACATTGCGTGGAGCTCGCCCTCTGCTCTTGAGCCTCTCGCTGGGTTTCTTTGGATTAAGTCTGGCTTATCAATTGGTTACGCCCATCGGGGAGACACCGGACGAGCTCTCCCACTTCCGGGTAATCGCCCATATCGTCCGGCACCGGACTTGGCCGGTGATTCAACCAGGACAACCCACGCCGCCTCACGAAAGCACTCAGTTCCCGCTTTATTATGGGATCGCAGCCCTTGCAACCACCTGGATTAATTACGACGATGAGGTCATCCGGGAGGAGGCCAACCCCCATCATGTAGGGGCTCCTGCTCCGCCCCCTGAGGGCTGGAACAATCGGAACTTCCTCGTTCACGATCCGCGAGAGATTGGCCTCTGGCGAGGAGAGTTCCTGGCCTTTCGAATCGCTCGACTGATCTCCACGCTGGCAGGCTTGAGCGCGGTCCTCCTGACTTATCGGCTTGCGCGTCGGGTTTTCCCGCGCTCACCCCGGGCCGCGCTTCTTGCGGCGGCGCTTCTGGTTTTCCATCCTCGCTTGATCTTCACCGCTGCGAGCGTCAGCAATGACGCAATGGCCATAGCGGGCGCAGCCCTGGCTCTCAACGCCTTTGCGGATTATGTTTTGCGACCCTCTCCTCGGAAAGCCCTGATAGCAGGGCTGGCGATGGGTATGGCGATTTTATCCAAGGCTTCGAATGTCGGATTGATCCCCATCTGGATTCTGAGCGGGGCGCTGGCCAAACCGCGACGCCCGCGCTTTGGGAGCTGGGTTCTTGAACTGACCCTTGGTTTGCTGGGAGCTGCCTTGCTGGCTGGAGGATGGATGGCGTGGAACATGGCCTTGTATCGAGACCCCCTGGCTCTTCGTGCTCATATGGAGATCATCCACTGGCAGCGACCGAATCTGCCGACACTCGCAGATTGGTGGTTTATCTTTTTACGAGCTCGCGAGACCGCTTTCTTTTCTTTTGGAGCAACGGAAGGCATTGTAGGCGAGCGATGGATCTACTGGATTGAGGATCTTTTCCTTGTCGCCACCTTATTCCAGCTTCTGAGAAAGTCATGGAAATCCCGTCTCAACCTGCAGTCGGCTTCTGAAAACCCCTCACTGATCTTTGTTTTATTTGCATGGGTCTCCGTTGTTATACTTGAGTTCTTTTACTGGAATATTCATGTAGAAGCGGCGTTAGGGCGCCTTCTGTTCGTTGGCCTCCCGGCTTTCTGGCTCATTGTTCTGTGGGCCTGGGAGATTCCGGGCTGGCCTGCCCGGACTGGGCATCCTTTATATGCTTGGTTGGCTTTTTCTTCTTCGCTCTCTTTAATTGGGCTCGGGGCCTATCTGTGGCCTGCGTTTCATCGTCCCCTGCGCACTGAGCAGGAGATCCCCGCTTCCTTGGAGCGTCTGGAGTGGATTTTCGAGGATCTTGACAGCGGGGAGCCACTGGTGCGCCTGATCGGCTTTCAGGCGACGCCGCGTCGTCTGATGCCCGGACAGACCGTGCATCTTCATGCTTGCTGGCAGTTGCTGCGTCCATCCGCTCGCAATTACTCTATGACTTATCAGATATGGGCCGGAGCGAACCCGTCCCGAGGAGAGCGTCTGGGGCAGGTGGATACTTATCCCGGTGGTGGATCATGGCCGATGCGTTTCTGGCCACCCGGAGGAGTGCTCTGTGACACTTATCTAATCACCCTGCGTCCTCCTGCGCAGCTCCCCACCGCTCTCACTCTTCTTGTTGGGGTTTACGATCGGTCACAGCCTGATCTCCCCCAACTTCCACGCCGGGAAGGAGCCGGGATGATCCTCTTCGCCGGAGTGGGGAAACCAGGTCCGGCAGAGGAGTTCCGCTCATGGGAGGCGCGTTTCGAGCCCGGCATTCTTCTGCTACGCCATGAGGTGATTCAGGCCACTCCTGAGGAGATCCGGCTCCGCCTGATCTGGAAGGCCACATCCTCACTGCCACCCGGGCTTCATGTGTTTCTCCACCTGCTCGATCCCAATGGACGCTGGATCGCCGGAGGGGATGGACCTCCACGCATGGGAGATTATCCGACTGAGTTCTGGATGCCAGGAGATATTGTAGAAGAAGAGCGCTGGATACGTCCCCAACCTCCATTGCTACCGGGCGAATATCGTTTGCACACGGGCTGGTATGAGCTGACCAGCGGCAGGCGGCTGAGGGCCTTCGACGCAAGCGGACATCCTATCCCGGATGACAGCGTCCCGCTGGGCCGCATTCGCCTGGCATCTACGCCATAAACTGATCTCTGCCGGATCCGAAGACAGAAGACAAGCGTAAGCAATCACCCCAAAAGATCCTGCAACGCAGTTTTCAGGATGAGAGCACCAGCCATGAAGATCTGGCGAGAGCTTGGACTCCTCTCGATGAGCATAGGGCTTTTGGTCTGGTGGGAAGGAATCAGCCAACCCGGATGGCCTCGCGAGGGGGATGCGCTGCTTCATGGTTACCGGGCGCTGGAGATGGCTCGAATGTGGCAGGCAGGGGTTCTCTATCCACGCTGGGCGCCAGACCTGGCCGGAGGGGCAGGATATCCTCTTTTCGTGTTCCACGCTCCCTTGTTCCCCTGGTCTGTAGCTGCCCTGATCGTAGGGCTGGGCTTTCCTCTTGACCAAGCCATGAAGGTGGTTCTGATGGGAGCCGCCTGGGTTGGCAGCGCAGGCGCTTATTGGCTTGCCCGGAGGTGGGGGCTCAGCCAAGCGGCATCCATGGTTGCAGGCCTGGCTTTCGGCTATATGCCCTTTCAACTCCAACAGAGCAACTATCCGCAGTATGTGGCCGTGAATCTCATCCCCTGGCTTCTCATCAGCATTGACTACGCAATCCGCCAGGGTGGATTCCGGGCACGGAGCGGGCTGGCTGTGTCCACGGCTCTTCTGGGCCTCTGCCATAACTTAAGCGCTATGATGGGTTACTCGGTCGCCTTCGCCTACGCGCTTCTCGTGATCTGGAAGGAACGAGCCCCCGTTCGGCGCTGGGCGAAAGCCCTGGCGGCCTTCGTCATCGGTCTGGGAATGGCTCTCCCTTATCTGGGCCCATCCTTCACGGACATCGGCCTGGTTCATCTGGAGCGCGCCCGCACAGGCGTTTATGAGGTCACCCATCACTTCTTGACCATACCGCGCCTCCTCTCAATGCCCCCGCTGCGAGATGAACGCTGGGGGAATCGTCCTCACGTCCTGACCTTCGGATTGCACCAGATACTGCTCGCGCTTCTATCGCTAAGGGGGGTTCTCTTCCTTCGTCGACGGGCAGGACGATTAGAGAGGCTCTGGGGATGGATCCTCCTGCTCATCCTAACAGCCCTGATGCTTCCTGTCTCCTATCCTGTATGGGCAGCTCTGCCCTTCCTGCATTACATCCAGTTTCCATGGCGCTGGTTAGGGCCTGCGGGGCTCATCATCGCCCTTCTGATCGGCCTATCTATAGAGGATTTGAAGCCGAAACATCGATGGCCCTGCGCCTTTGCAGCCGCCCTGATTCTCATCCTCGGAGTGCTGGGGCTGATTTATGATGGAGGATCCCGCCACACGCTGTCCGGCTCAACCCTAAGGGATCTGCATCGTTATGAGCGGGAGCAACAATATCCCGGGCTTACCGCAACCGGAGAGCTGTTCCCCCGCTGGGTGGAGGGCTGGCCGGAGGCACCTCCCGATGTCGCGGCTGCCTATGCGCGAGAGGAAGAGCCCTTTCGCCTGGATCTTCATGCCCTTCCTCCCGAAGCCCATGCGCGGCTGCTCTATAAAGGCCCGCTCGATCAGGCCTGGGAAATCTCGAGCCCCCTCCCCTTCCCAGCCCGCTTCTGGGTCCTTGGCTACCCCGGCTGGCAGGTCACCGTGAACGGAACGCCAACTCCAGCGTGGGTTGAGGCGGGCACCGGCTGGCTCCACGCGGAGATACCTGCTGGCGTCCATGCTGTTCGTCTTCGATTTCAGGGCCGATGGCTCTGGCGACTTTTCGATCACGCAGCCCTCACCCTGTGGTTAGGATGGCTCACGTGGGCAATCCTGAGACGAACCCGGAAGCGCAAAGAGGAAAAGCGATCCGCTTCGGTTGTGGACCTCAGCCCCGCGAACCCGGAGATGCTTCGACACTGGGGCGCCCGAGGCGCAGGCGTCATGTTCTTGGTCTTCCTCGGCTTTCATCTCCCTTACCATCTCTGGTCCATGACTCGCGTGCCCCTGGATCAACCTCCAGGAGCCGACCTCTCGGTGCGCACAGATTTCGAAGGTCAGATGCGGCTGGCAGGCTACTCGATTGAACGATGGACCGTCCGCCCGGGCGAAACCGTTCGCCTCACATTGTGGTGGCGTGCCCTCCGGACTCCGGACGAAGATGTGCACGTCTATGTTCATGGCATACCGGCTGATCGCCTCGTCCCTCCTGCCCCTCAGGCTTTCCAGAGCGATCACGTTCATCCGGGAGATGTTCCTGTCCGACGATGGGATCCCGAAAAACACTACCGGGATGACCACCTTCTCAGGATCCCCACAGAGGCCCGACCGGGGCCCTACCGCATTCGTATAGGGCTATACAGTGGGCCGGAGGGACGGCGCTGGCAGACCACAGATAATGGGTCTGATGGCATAGACCTGCCCTTCGCACTGGTGGTCTCCCGCGCTCTTCCTCCTTACTCTCCTGCAGTCTCCTTTGGGGAGGTTCTTCTCCTGGAGGGATACGAGCAACCAAGCCCTCTGCATAGTGGACAACCCCTTACGCTCTGGTTCGGATGGCGGGCTCGGAGGCCCTTATCGCAAAATTATACGTTCTTCGTGCATCTCCTCAACGAAAAGGGGGGGCTGGTCGCCCAACGGGATCTCTTCCAGCTCACTGCGCTGTGGCCGGCAGGAACCCTGATCCCTCTTGGCGTCGATCTGCCTCCTCTTCCTTCGGGAAATTATCGGATCCGCATCGGCTGGTATCTCTGGCCCTCCATGGAACATCTTCCTGCCCCCAGCCCTACGGGGGTCCCTTACTGGGAAATGCCCAACGTCCTGGAGGTGAAGCCTTGAACCCCGGTCTGATCCTAATTCGACGAGAACAGGGATCCGCCTCCCCGGGCGAGCGCCCACCCTAACTGCTGGAGAATGAGCGCCTGCAGGGATGCAAGGCGTTCCTCATGGCGTCGCCGCATCTCCTCGAATTCGGCCTCCAGCTGGGCCAGGCGCTCCTCCATCCGATACCGGGCCCCCTCCAGCTCCGCCATCCGCTCCTCCAGCATCCGCAAACGAATGGAGGAGGTCACCATCCACTGATAGAAAGCCCGGATCAGATCCACCAGCGCCCTCACATCCACTGACTCCGGATCCGACTCCAGACGGCGGAGAAACGCCTCCAGATCCTCCAGCCCCTGATCCATCGCCATTTCCTCACACCTCCGCGCGTGAGATTCAGCGGTCAGGCTGGTGCGTCTCCCAACTCTCCCGATTATAGCCGTCCGGCTTCCCGGCTATAAAGAATCCCCCACCAGGAAGAGCGCACCGGCCTTTGTCGGATAAAAGTAAAATGAACAGGCCCGAAGCGACCGATTCCCGGCAAGCCTGGCTCGGAAACCATGCGGGTGGTTCATTTATACAAGGACTACTTCCCGATCCTCGGAGGGATCGAGAATCACATTCGGTTCCTGGCGGAGGCCCAGGCCCGCTCCGGCCTGGAAGTCATCGTCCTGGTGACCTCTCCCACCTGCCGAACCCAGGAGATCCGGGAGGGGAACCTGTGGGTGTTGAAGGCCGGGCGCTGGCTCACGGTGTCCTCTACCCCTCTGAGCCCTGTTTTCTTCCTGCACGCCCGGCGCCTCCTTCCCCATTGCGATCTGGTCCACCTGCATCACCCTTACCCACCGGCGGAACTGGCCTACCTCCTGACCGGAGGAGGGATCCCTGCCGTCATGACCTACCACAGCGATATCGTGCGCCAGCGCCTGGGCAGCCGGCTCTATCGTCCGCTGCTCCATCGCGTGCTCTCCCGGGTCGACCGTATCCTGGTCACCAGCCCCGTCTATCTGGAGACCTCCCCCCACCTGCGAGCCTTCCGTGAAAAATGCAGTGTGGTTCCCCTGGGCATCGATCTCGCCCGCTTTCTCTCCGCTCCCCCCGATGCGACGCGGGCCCTGCGCGCCTCCTGGTGCGAGACGCCCCAACGTCCCCACGTCCTCTTCGTGGGCCGCCTGCGGTATTACAAGGGGCTCGAGACCCTGCTCCACGCGCTCAAGCGCCTACCGGATGTCCACGCCGTGATCGTGGGGACCGGCCCGATGGAACGGCCATGGCGCGCCCTGACGCATGATCTGGGGCTCTCCCCGCGCGTGCATTTCCTCGGGGACATCCCGGATGCCCAGCTGCCCCTGTTTTATCACGCGGCCGATCTCTTTGTGCTGCCGGCCAGCGCGCGGGCGGAGGCGTTCGGGACCGTGCTGCTGGAGGCGATGGCCGCCGGCCTGCCGGTGATCACCACCGACATCGGGACGGGGACCCGCTGGGTGGTCGGCGAGGCGGGATGGGTGGTGCCTCCCCGGGATCCGGAAGCCCTGGCCACTGCCATCGGCGAGATCCTTGGGGATCCCGTCACCGCCCGGGCGCGCGGCGTGCAGGGCCGAGAGCGGGTTCGAGCGCACTTCACCCTGGAGAAGATGGTCGAGAACGTGATGGCGGTTTACCAGGAGGTCCTCCACCAGGCCCATCCCCAGAGGGCCAGCCCCAACCCGTAAAGCGGAAGCCCCCAGCCCACATTCGGCGGGATCCGGAGATGTTCGCCCCAGAGCCTCCACGCCTGCACCAGCTCCGGCCCGGTGATCCCCAGGACAGCGGGGGGCAGAGCCAGGGCCACCCGGCGGCGCCAAGGGACAGGCCAGAGAGGCAGCGATGCGACGAGGCAGGCAGCCATCAGGCCGCCGATGAAACCGCCTCGCCCTTCAATGGACCAGGGGTTCAAGAGCTCCGGGTAAGGAGGCCATGTAGCCAGCGGCCACAGGAGGGCGAGGAGCCAGAGGAACCCCCGCGGGGAGGCCCGTAACCTTCGATCCGGACCCAGCGATAGGAGGGCGAGGCCGAGGGCAAGACCCCATAGAGGCATCCACAGACGCTCCCGGACCAGAGGTCCATAACCGGCCCGCTGGAAGAAAACCAGGAAATGGGGCAGATCGAACCCGGAGAACGTCAACCCAGCTGTTGAGCCCTCCACCCACGGAGCCCAGTAACCGGCCAGCATCAACCCCCAAGCGATCCATGCGAGAAAGCGGGCAGAAACACTGGACGATGCGCCGGAGCGTGTCATTCACTCCCCCTCCACTGCTTGGAGATTGTGGCGATGGGCTCAGGGGGTGGGCAGGAACAGCGGGAAAGGCGTTGGCGTCGGCGGAGGCGGCGGGGCGCTGGTGATCAAGCTGGTCAGGATCAGACTGATCACCGCCAGGATCGCCAGGATGATGAACAGCGTTTGTTGCCATGGGCGTGCGCGCGGACGACGAGCCATTGAGCCTCGCACCCCTCGAGATATTCCACGAAGTCTTGCGGGAATTCTTGGTATAACAGGATCAGCGTCCTCGCGTTCACGCCCATTATTATAATCGAGGTTCGTTTCGGGGCTCTCAGCCAAGACATCGGATCGGTCCCTCATCTCATTCAAGCAAAGGAGGCATAGGAGATGCCGCGTCGCGGCGAAGTGTTACTGGCCATGGGGGTGCTGCTTGTCCTCTGGCATATCCTGGCGGCGCTGGTCCAGCGTCCCATCCTGCCTGCCCCGTTCACGGTAGGGATCGCTCTGGTGAGGGGTTTCCAAGGAGAGCTGGGATGGCACTTCCTGGCCAGCGCCGGGCGGGTGATCATCAGCATCCTCCTCTCGATCGCCACGGCAGCTCCTCTGGGGTTGCTCTTGGGACTCAGCCCCGGGCTGCACCGGCTGGTTTCTCCTTTCTTGTATCTGCTGTATCCGATCCCCAAGGTCGTGCTGGTGCCGATCCTCATCCTCTTCTTTGGGGTCGGGGACCTGGCCAAGATTCTCCTCATCTATCTGATCCTCTTCTTTCAGATCCTGGTGCTGGTCCGGGATGCAGCGGCGGGCCTGCGGCCGGAGTTGCTTCTCTCCGTCCGCAGCCTGGGAGCGGGTCGGCGAGCTCTTTTCTGGTTTGTTTACCTGCCCGCCTCCCTGCCGGCCATCCTCACCGCGGTGCGCCAGAGCATCGGCACCGCAGTGGCCGTGCTATATCTGAGCGAGCTCCTGGCCACCCGTTACGGGCTGGGCTACTACATTTACATCCAGGCCAGCACATTTTTTGACTATCCGGCAATGTATGGCGGGATCGTGCTGATGAGCGGGATGGGACTGGCCCTGTATCTGATCGTGGACGCGCTGGAGCGGCGCTGGTGTCGCTGGCAGTTTGTCTCATAGACGGCATCCGGAGATGGGGGCGATGATCGGGCTGGCGCTCCTTCTGAGTTATCTTCCCATGGTGGGTTATGCACTTTTCATATGGTGGCTGGATCGGTATGAGAAGGAGCCGCTCCGGCTGGCCTCCACAGCCTTTTTATGGGGAACGCTCCCGGCCATCCTGATCGCACTGATGGCGGAAGTGGCCCTGGAGCCTCCCCTCGAGGAGGGGCTGGAGAGAGATCTGATCTCCAGCGGTCTGATCGCTCCCCTTGCCGAAGAGACCGCCAAGGGGCTCTTCCTGGCACTGCTGTTCCTCCGGCGCCGGGATGAGATCGACAGCCTGTATGATGGATTCCTCTACGGCTCCCTGGTGGGCTTCGGTTTCGCGGCGACTGAGAACGTTTTCTATCTGATTGGAGCGGGAATCGAAGGGGGAACCGCAGCGATGCTGGCGCTGGCATCCCTGCGGGCGGGGATTTTTGGTCTGAACCACGCCTTCTTCACCGGCTTCACCGGCCTGGGGTTGGCGATGGCGAGGCTGTCGCCTCGAGGGTTTCGGCGCCTTTGGGCTCCCCTGGTCGGATGGAGCGCAGGGGTCGGCTTCCACGCCTTCCATAACGGAGTGCTGACCCTCGTCAGCCATCTGGGGGATGAGGGAAGCGTCTTGGTGGGTTGCCTCACAGTTATAGCAGGAGACTGGATGGGGGCGCTGTTGGTGTTCGCCCTGGGGCTATGGGGGCTGTATCGAGAACGTCTCTGGATCACATGGTATCTTGGGAAGGAGGTCGAACGCGGAACCTTGCCCCCAGCGGTCTATCAGGAGTGTCGCTCAGCGTGGCGGCGGGGGTTCCGGCGGTGGGGCGCTCTGTTGCGAGGAGACTGGCAGGAATGGAAGCGATTGGGGGATCTATATGGAGCGGCCATCGAGCTGGCCTTCCGTCAGCATCAGCGGCTCGCGTTGGGGGAACAACGCTGGGAGAAGGAAATCGCACGCCTTCGGGAGAGGATCCGAGCCCTGACCGCTCCTTCAAGGATGGGGGATCCATAAAAACAAAAGGGCCGGTTGAACACCGGTCCTTTTGTTTTTCACTCGCACTCACATATAGAGGAAGTGGAAGGGTTAACCGAACAGAGCGTGGGCTCGGGGGACGGGTTCTCCGCGTCACGTGTAAGCCCTCGGCCGTTAGTACCGCTCAGCTTCACCCGTTACCGGGCTTCCACCTGCGGCCTATCAAACCGGTCGTCTCCCGGCGGCCTTACCCGGTCAAAGCCGGTGGGGGGCCTCATCTTGGGGTGGGCTTCCCGCTTAGATGCTTTCAGCGGTTATCCCGTCCGGACGTTGGCTACCCGGCGATGCCGCTGGCGCGACAACCGGCACACCAGAGGTCCGTCCACCCCGGTCCTCTCGTACTAGGGGCAGCACCCCTCAAGCCCCCAACGCCCACAGCGGATAGAGACCGACCTGTCTCACGCACCGCTTCCCCAGGTTTCCCTGGGGGGTAGACTATACCATCATCCCCTTTCGGGGATGCCGGCGTATTGCCTGGGTTACAAATTGGGATCCCTTCGCCGAGGGATCCGAAACCCAAGCCTCGGCCCGATGGCCTCAGTCGTTACGGGGGCGGAAGCCAGCCCTTGCTACTGAGAAAGCGCCGCACATCTTCTGCTCGATAGCGGCACTTCTTCGAGTAGTTTAGGGCCTGATAGGATTCCACCCGACGCGCCCACTCCCAGAATTCCTCCGGGGTGGGAGATTCATTTGCACACACTTCTCGAAGTAGACCGAGAGCCTGCTCCACTTGTTCTTTCTTGGCTACAATGTAAGGCTGAACCTGCTCAAGCAGCCAGATTACAGATTCCACACCTTCAATGTCGTATTGAACAATCCCATCTGGCCGCTCTCGGATTCTACCTCGACCGATGTGTGCGTAGAGCCACTCCAGCACCCAGCGTCCTCGACGTTTCTGATAGAAGCTAACGGTCGCGCGGATTTGAAAACCGAAACGATAATCCCGTCGAGGCTTAAGCTGGAGAACGATACTCCCATCCCCGTCCAGAAATCCTGCGATGTAAGCGCGCGTGGTGTCCTCCATCGCTTCCGCCTTCCCACGGGGTTACCCTCGGCATCCGGTCGTCCGATCCGGAGGGCTTCCCCGTTATGAGCCGGTTTTTCCCCGAGGGTTACCCGCTCGGGGCCGCCTGCATCGACGGTCTGAACCCAGCTCACGTACCGCTTTAACGGGCGAACAGCCCGACCCTTGGGACCTTGTCCAGCCCCAGGATGCGATGCGCGTTCCCCACCGTTTCCGGTGGCGCAGACTATCTCATCACCCTGGCCATCGCCCAACCAGGGGTCCGGCGTCTGATGGCCGGCATAGATTTGGGATCCTTTATCAGATCCCAGGGCCGACCATCTCGGGCCTTGCGCCCTCAGTCGTTACGGGGTCAGAGGAGCTTATATCCCATCTCCGGGGGTATATGGGGACGGATTAGATCGCAGAAACGCTGCGCCGTTTGGACAGGGAGGTAGATCACCCATTGATTATCCTTGACCCAATGTCTTCGCGCCGCTATGCCGAAGTTGCGATGAAGCATCCGGATCAGGAGATCCACCTCCTCGCACAGGAAACCCTGTGTGTTCAGGCGCAACGCCCTGCAATCCGCACGGCGATGTCCGTCATCCATATACCACACTGCCAGAGCCAAGCTGCTGGTGAGAAGCATGTCGATGATCGGCGGCACCCGTTTCCGTCTATCCTCATAGAACCATCCCGCGTATGCTTCCAGCTCGGGGATGGATCTAGAGTCGAAGCGGACGTGTCGGTATATTCGGCCTGTTCGCCGATCCCGCACCTCTATCCAGCGCGGCGTTGAAGCGGCGATGGTGTGCAATAGCCGAAACTTCCACCAGGCGTAGGCTTCTTCTCTCCATCCGTGATCGAAGCGGAGCCGCCAGTGGCGGCCGTTGCGTTCTAAGCAGGCGTCTCCCAGCAAGCTCCCCACGATCACGGAATGCAGCGGCTCCGGCAGCATGTTCAGCTCCTCGACTTCCCACGGGATTACCCTCGATCCCGGAAAGGCTCCGGTCGTTAGGGCTCCCCCGTTATAAGCCGGATGTGACCTGAGGGGTTACCCCCTCAGGGGCCCAATTTTGAGCCGACATCGAGGTGCCGAGCGAGGCCGTCGATGTGAACTCTTGGGCCTCACCAGCCTGTTATCCCCGGGGTAGCTTTTATCCGTTGATCCACGGCCCTTCCACACGGAACCGTGGGGTCACTAGGCCCGGCTTTCGCCCCTGCTCGGCTTGTCAGCCTCGCAGTCAAGCCCCCTTATGCCCTTGCACTCAACGGCGGGTTTCCATTCCGCCTGAGGGGACCTTTGGGCGCCTCCGTTACCTTTTAGGAGGCTGCCGCCCCAGCAAAACTGGCAACCAGGCACTGTCCGCCGCCCGGGTTCACGGGTCGGCGTTAGGGCCAAGATTTGACCAGGGTGGTATTTCACCGGCGGCTCCACCCGAGCTGGCGCCCGGGCTTCTCAGCCTCCCACCTATCCTACACAGGCCAAACCCTAACCCAATACCAGGCTCCAGTAAAGCTCCACGGGGTCTTTTTGTCCCGCTGCGGGCACTGCGCGTCTTCACGCAGTTCGCAGTTTCGCCGGGACCCTCCTCGGGACAGCGCCCCGGTCGTTACGCCTTTCGTGCGGGTCGGAACTTCGCCTTCTCCCAGTGTTTCCACTGGAGGCAGACTATCCCTTCACCTCACCCGAGCACCCTTAGGAGATCCTCCTTCCGATAACGACGCTTGCCGCTCGGATTCATCTCATACGCCAGATCGATGATGCGCCTCAGATACTCCCGATTGCGATGGCGATTCGCGTGAACCCAGCGGCAAATTTGGGCGAAACGTTCGAAATCTGCCCGCTTCGCTGTTTGCAGAGGATAGCGCTCGAAGTGGGGAAGCACGCGCTGCACGATGTCCGAGATCGATCGCACTTCCCACTTGTAGGTGCGGTCCCCGCGCGAGTAGCGGATGGCTCCGCAACCGAAGAAACGGCGCAGGGCTTTCAGCACCTCCAGCGAGCGCTCATTCAGGGCGACAGCGAAAGCGGGACGCACCTCGATCCCTGTAGACAGCGAGGGACGCAGATTGAAACTCACCATGAAACTTCCCTCGCCGTCCACCAGCCCGGTCACATACCAGGGATCCAGTTGCATCATCTCGCCCCACCTCATCCGGAAGGAGGCTCCATAGGCGCCCTCGGCTCGCCGCATCTAGGCGAGGGGTGAGGGCCGGCGTGTTGCGCGGGGTGGGGAACCGCGCCTCCCCTTTCGGGTCAGTCGTTACGGGGTCAAGCCCGGCGAGGGCCGGGCCGACTTCCCTCGGGATCACCCCACGCCGTCCCGCACCACGGCAGGAGGGCTCCCCCGATATGAGCCGGCGTTTCATCTCCCCTCGCGGGGAGAAGGGGCAAGCGATCGGCTTACCCGACAAGGAATTTCGCTCACCTGAATCCGCGGCTTTCACCACGGGGCGGACCATCTCTTCATCCGGCCAGGAGCTCTTGGCGGATCCGCTCCAGCGCAGGGCGGTCAGCGGAGTTCATGCGAGAGGCGATCTGGATGATCTCCAGCAACCCCTCTCGGGTCTGATGGTGCCCTTTCTTCATCAGGAGGAGGATCCGCCGGAACCGACGCATCTCGACGTTCTTACGGGTTTTCAGAGGATGCCGCAGGAAGAACTCACAGATGCGCTCCAGGCACTCCAGCTGTCGGACCCGGTAGGCGTAGCGGTCCTCATGATCGGGGCGGACCACACCACACCGGAAGAACCGTTTCAAGGCGTAGAGCACCTGGATGTCCCGGCGGTGCTGGACGACCACGAACTCCGGCAGCACCTGATAGCCGATCTTCATCGAGGGATGGCGGGTGATGGAGACGTGGAAACAACCTTCGCCGTCCACGAACCCTACCACCCAGTCCGGAGACAATTCCATAGATGACCTCCCGGCCGGATGCCCGGCGTATGGTCTCTGAGGATCCCCGCCGGGATTGAACCCGGGGGTTTCCTGCGGATTGCCCAATCCCTCGCCATTTTGACGCCGGCCTTTCGCCGGAGACGTAGGGAGGGCTCTTAGGGCTTTCCCGCATACAGCCGGGCATTGCCCTGTCGGTTACCCGACAGGCAGGCAGCGCCTTTCAGGCGATACCTTAGGACCGTTCATTCCGTTACACCAGCAAACGGGTCTGGATGCCCCGTCTGGTGCGGCCTGAGCAGGTGCTCAGGCCCTCCGTGTCGCCACGGAGATCGGACCATCTCTTCACCCGATGGGGCGGGCGGCGCTTGCATACCCCTCGGGTGCCCGGCGTATGGTCTCTGAGGATTCTCCCTGGGTGAGAGTCCGGAGGATTTCTTCATCGCTATACTTTCGCCTCCCAGCGCCACCGTCGTTCATCTCTCGCCGGATGCGCAAGATTTCCCGAACGCCCTCTTCTGTGTTGTGACGCCCTTCTTCCATGATTTTGGCGATTTCCTTGAACTTCGAGAAATCTCGCCGCTTCTTCGCAGATAGGAAAGGAAACCGCTCGAAGAAGGGGATGACGTGGCCCAGGATCGCATTGAAGTCGTTGACCTCATAGTACCAGACCCCGTCTCCCCGTTGCCGTAACGTGCCACATTGGAGATAGCGCTTGAAGAGGGCAAGGATGACTCTATCTCGATTACTCACATTGAAGCAGAGGGACACCCTCCATGGCATCCGGTAGTCTCGGCGGCGCCGAAATGTAACGTTGAAGCTTCCCTCACCATCAGCAAACCCCGTCAAGTAGTAACCGATGTGAGGAGGGATATGTCTCACGTCCAGAGGCATCACTCCTTCCTCCGGAAAGGCAACCCAGGGAGCCTTTCCTGCTGATGGTCCGCACCGGACGGATTGTTACCCAACGGCATGCAGCCGTTAGGTACCGCCGGATCCTTCACCCCTGTTAGGGGACGGACTTCCCAGCATATAGCCGGGTTTATTTACGTAACTACAGCGGTCCGGTCTATAGTTACGGCCGCCGTTCACCGGGGCTTCAGTTCAGGGCTACACCGGCCGAAGCCGGGTCACCCCTCCCCTTAACCTTCCGGCACTGGGCAGGCGTCGGCCCCTATACTTCCCCTTACGGGTTAGCAGAGACCTGTGGTTTAGGTAACCAGTCGCCAGGGCCTGTTCACTGCGGCCTCCTCGGGCTCGGCCCGAAGGCCTCACCCTACGCGAGGCACCCCTTCTCCCGAAGTTACGGGGTCAGTTTGCCGAGTTCCCTGAGGAGGGTTCTCCCGTCCGCCTTGGCGCGCTTACGCCAGCCTACCGGTGTCGGTTTGCGGTACGGGCACCCGGGCTTCAACGCTTAGAGGCTTTTCTCGGCAGTGTGGGCTCGACCACTTCCGCCGGGTTTCCCCGGCTCGCCATCATCCCTCAGGCTCCGGCGGCGGATTTGCCTACCGCCTTCATCGCCCTAAGGACTTGGCACCGGCACAGCCAGCGGCCGGCTGGCCTACCCTCCTGCGTCCCCCCTTCGCTCCACCCGGGTGGGGCCGGAATATTAACCGGCTGTCCATCGGCTACGCCTTTCGGCCTCGCCTTAGGTCCCGCCTAACCCGACGCGGATCGACCTTGCGTCGGAAACCTTAGGCCTTCGGCGGACGCGGTTCTCACGCGTCTTCCGCTACTCGTGCCGGCATTCTCACTTCCGCACGCTCCACGCGTCCTCACGGTCGCGCTTCCACGCGTGCGGAACGCTCCCCTACCGCTCCCGTGCCTCATCGGCACGAGAACCCGCTGCTTCGGCGCCGGGCTTAAGCCCCGTTACATTTTCGGCGCAGGGCCGCTCGACCAGTGAGCTGTTACGCACTCTTTAAAGGATGGCTGCTTCTAAGCCAACCTCCTGGCTGTCATAGCAGCCCCACATCCTTTCCCACTGAGCCCGGACTTGGGGGCCTTAGCAGGCGGTCTGGGTTGTTCCCCTCTCGACCATGGAGGTTATCCCCCACGGTCCGACTCCCACGCTGCACGTGGCGGCATTCGGAGTTTGACAGGGTTCGGTAGCATAACGCCCCTAGCCCTACCAGTGCTCTACCTCCGCCACGGACCGCGTGAGGCTAGCCCTAAAGCTATTTCGGGGAGAACGAGCTATCTCCGGGTTCGATTGGCATATCACCCCTACCCACAGCTCATCCCACACCTTTGCACTGGTGATGGGTTCGGGCCTCCACGGGGGATTAGCCCCGCTTCACCCTGGCCATGGGTAGCTCACCCGGTTTCGCGTCTACTCCCGGCGACGAGACGCCCTGTTCGGACTCGCTTTCGCTCCGGCTCCGGGTGTGACCCCCTTAGCCTTCGCCACCGAGAGTAACTCGCCGGCTCATTCTCCAAAAGGCACGCCCTCAGGCATTGCCCCCAAAGGGGCCATAGCCCTCGGACCGCTTGTAGGCATGCGGTTTCAGGTTCTATTTCACTCCCCTCACCGGGGTTCTTTTCACCTTTCCCTCACGGTACTGGTGCGCTATCGGTCGCCAGGGGTATTTAGCCTTGGAGGGTGGTCCCCCCTGCTTCCCACGACCTTCCACGTGGGCCGTGGTACTCGGGATCCCATCCCCGGGAGGCCTTCGACCTTTCGCCTACGGGGCTATCACCCTCTATGGCGGGCCTTTCCAGACCACTTCGGCTAGGCCAAGGCTTGGTAACTCCCTGAGGCGTCCGAGGCCGCCCCCGGATGGATCCCACAACCCCCACAGGGCAACGCCCTCGGGCTTTAACACCCTGTGGGTTTGGGCTCTTCCCCGTTCGCTCGCCACTACTAGGGGAATCTCGGTTGATTTCTTTTCCTGGGGGTACTAAGATGTTTCAGTTCCCCCCGTGCCCCTCCGTGGCCTATGGATTCAGCCACGGATGCCTGGGGTTCACCCCAGGCGGGTTTCCCCATTCGGGCACCCCCGGGTCATCGCGCCCGCACACGGCTCCCCGAGGCTTTTCGCAGTGTGCCGCGCCCTTCATCGGCCCCTGGCGCCAAGGCATCCACCGCATGCCCTTACTCGCTTACACGTGACGCGGAGAACCCGTTTCCCGAGCTGCCCGCGTTGCTTTCCTCTACTCCACGCTCTGTTCGGTTGTTAAGGTGCACGCCGGACTCCTCGCCCGACTCACCATGACGAGCCCCTTCCCGGCCCGCCAGCGGATGGCCGCTGGCTCCCGCCTCCGAACCAAACCCCGCCCGGCTTCGGGAGCCAGCCTCCATCCGGCAACGCTGGATTATAACGAGGAGTCCCTCTCCTGTCAAGGTGCCCAGGTGGAGATGACGGGATTCGAACCCGTGACCTCCTCCGTGCAAAGGAGGCGCTCTCCCATCTGAGCTACATCCCCACCTCAGGTGGGCCTGCCTGGACTCGAACCAGGGACCCCTCCCTTATCAGGGGAGTGCTCTGACCGCCTGAGCTACAGGCCCACACCTCATACTGCGCTTATGATTTTATACGCCGATCGCGTCCCCTGTCAAGATGCCGCCCGGCGGGGCAGGGCTTTCCAGTTTTTCATGGCTGTGGGCCGATGAGCAAGATTAAGCCCCGGTCCGCCCTGGCGCTTAGGGCCCTAAAGCCATCCACTACAAACCGGTAGCCCAAAGCCCGTATCAGGTTTA
>Ga0326762_1000033_pt1 | contig 80945 bp, 75 predicted proteins | sample NORPS_S_FD_207669 | JGI IMG/M metagenome (GOLD analysis project Ga0326762, IMG submission 207669) | Hot spring sediment microbial communities from Norris Geyser Basin, Yellowstone National Park, WY, United States - NOR.PS_S | ecosystem: Environmental > Aquatic > Thermal springs > Near-boiling...
TTATGAATTTCTTTATTTACTTTATCTGGGATTTCCGGAGTAAAAATATGCGGAGCTTCCTCAAATATAACAAGCTTTGAGTTCTTTATTCTTTCTTTCATTTTATATGACTCTTTTATTGGAACTGCTAAGTCTTGATCTCCTGCCATAATCAGAGTTGGTTTATCTATGTTTTTGATTTGTTCAAGAACGCTATCTCTTTCTATTATTGCCTTTGAGACATAAATTGCTCCTTTCCCTTGAAATTTTAAAGCCTCAGATAACCAAAAATCAAAATTTTTTTCAAGATAGCTCTGAGAAAAACAAAGTCTTACAACATATTCAGCAGCATTTCTGAAATTTTCTTGCAAAACCCTCTCATCCTTTTCTTTTTCAACTAATTCAAGAAGGTTATTTATCATCACAGAATACCTTTCTTTATTTGGATCCTCATCAGCTGATGTTCCCATCAAGATAAGTTTATCTGCTATATCTTTGTTTCTTATAAAAAGTCTCATAGAAATCATCCCCCCCATCGATATTCCACCAATTGCTGCAAATTTTTTAATTCCAAGCTTTGAGATGAGTTTTTCAATATCAAAAACGAGATCCCATATATTGCATTTCAAATCAGGTTTATCTGAATCTCCATGACATCTTACATCAGGAGCAAAGACTCTGTAACCTTCGCTTGCAAGAAAATCTATTTGATGATCAAAGACTCTATTTGATAGCCCAAGACAGTGAATAAGCATTATGTCTCCCCTTTTCCCCTCTCCTTCTATCCTCACCGCCAAAGAAAAATCTCCTATATTTATTTTCTCCTTCTTCATATCAAGAAATTATTTCTTTATTGTAATCATATTCCATAATGTAAAAAAATGTAGAAATTCTCAACTTCAAAAAATAAAAACATCAAAGAGAAGAAGTGGAACAGCTGGAAAGCTAGGTTTAAAAGGAAAATTTTGTTGGACAAACCATTTATTAATTTAGGGATAAATAAAATTTGTGAATAAATAAAATGGAAAGAAAAGAAATAGAAAGAGTAATAGCAAAGGGGAAAAAGAGAGAGGTTTTCAAAGATAAAGTATCTGAATTTGGAGAGAAATTATTTGAGATATTAATAGAAAAATGGAAAATATTTGTTGGAGGAATAATAGGTTTAGGTCTTGTAATTTTTGTTGGGTGGGCTTTAATTGAAAGAGAAAAAAATAAAAAAGCAGAAGATTTGAGAAAATTTGAGATAGCAATGCAACTTCTCACATCTTATGATCTGACAAAAGATAACCAGTATCTTGATGGAGCAATCTCTAATTTGAGTCAAATAGAAAAAAATCCAAAATACATATCAAAGATATATATAGCATGGGCGCTTTCAAGAAAAGGAGAAAAAGAGAAAGCAGCAGAAGAACTCCAAAAACTAATAGAAGACAAAAAAACACCAGAGAGCGTAAAAAGATTGGCTCAAATAATGAAAATAAATGTATTGGGAAGCTCTAACTGCGATGAAGTCAAAAAAACTTGGAACGAAATGAAAAGAAAAAGTCAAGAAAAAGAATTACCAGAAACTCCAGACGATGAGAAAGTTATAAACATACCTTTGAGAACATATTATGAAGTCATAAACTGCTCAAAAGGAGATACCCAGATTTTATCAGAAATAATAAGAGACCTTGATTCCATATATACTATTGAACAGCTCATATCACCTGAAAAGGCAAACTATGTCTTCATGCTAAAAAAATTCGCAGAAAAAATGATGATGTCAAGATAAACAAAAGATGAAAATAATGAGAAAGATGAAAATACTACACAAAAACGGAGAAACTATAAATTTAGGTGAAAATAACCATACCTCTTTTACTTTCTTTCTTCTTTCCTGCCTTTTCTCTCATTTCCTTATCTTCTTTACAGCAACATCAACTTATGCTGAAAACTCAGTGAATTTAAAACTTCTTTTTTTCAAAAAAATAAGCAAAGAGAATGTTTTTTTATCAACACCATTCACAATAAAAAATGATATTGCGGTAATATCTCAAAAAAAAATTATTATCTTTTCCAGAGAAAAAAATTGGAAGGAAATAGAAATTGAGATTGGATCATCTGCGATTTCAGAAATAAATAAATCCAACGAAAACTCCTTTCTTTTTTGCTCAGATGACAGTAATGTAGTAAAATTAGGGAAATTTATAGAACCCAAAATTTTTCAACTCCCCTTTCCGTGCATATCACCACCTATGCAAATAAACGGAAAAATAGTATCAGTAGATATACTTGGAAATATATGCGTATATCAAGATGAAAACTCAAACGAGAAAATAAAAAATAGAGAAGATAACGAGAATAAAAATGATTTGAGATCAGAGGAAGCAAAAGAAGAAGGGGAAAAATTAGATTTAGAATGTGTAGAACTCACAGAAGAAAGAAAAACATACGAACCGAAAATTTTATTTCCCTTTACTCCCAAAATACTCACAATAGGAAAATTTATTTTGATTCCTTATGAAAACAAAATTTTTGCTGCATCGGATGATCTCAAAATAAAGTATCCGTTATCAGAAATTCAGAATTCAAATTTCATATCATTTTTAGGCTACGAAAATGAGAATTTGGTCGTAGCGACAGAAAATAAAGTAGTGATTTTTGAAGTCTTTGAATCAGGAGACGTAGTAAAGATAAGAAAAAGATCAGAAATATCAATAAAAGATATATATGGAGCAGATTTTGATGGCAAAAAAATAGCAACAACATCAGGAGAAGGAATTGCCGTAATTGATATTGAAAAGAATCAAATCTTGAAAAAGAAAATAAAAGGTGTTATAGAATACTCTCCACCAAAAATATTTGGAGAAGATAAGATTTTATTTGCTGCAAGATTTGGAGAAAAACTTGGAAATATTTTCGGTTCAAGAAAAAACTCTTTAATTATTGCGGAATATAAAAGAGAAAAACCAAAAATTTACTTTACAAAGGAAATAATAGTAGATTCATTTCCACAGCGCTTAATGTTAGATAAAAACAAACTCCTTTTCATAACAGAAAATGGAACTCTGTATGCTTTCTCATTCACAAGGTAATGAGAATACAACACAGATAAATCAGCTTATCAGTAAGTTACAATTCCTTCAAATCCTTTCTGATTTAAGATTTTCAGAGCTTTTTCAGCATCATCTCTACTTTTGAACTTTCCAACACGAACCCTAAAAACATCTTTACCATTAGCTTTTGCTTTCAAAACATATGATGGGAAACCATATTCTCTCTTTAAGATTTCAGCGAGTTTTTGAGCTTTGATATCGGAATTAAAAGACGCAACCTGAACAGTCCATCTCCCTCCACTTTCCCACCAATTTTTCACACTCAATTTTTGCTCCTCTACTTTTCCTGTTTTTGCAGATACTAACTCTTTTTTCACAGTTTTTTCAGATTTTGTAGTTTTATCAGGTTGAGCTTTTTCAGATTTTGATGGAATTTTGTTTACCTCATCTTTGCTCTTTGCCTCTTTCTTTTCTCCCTCGCTAACCTCTTCACTTTTTTCAACTCCCAAATCTCGTCCCTTCTCTGATTCCGCATATTCTTCTTTTTGTTCTAAATTTCTCTCTTCCTTTTGTTTTAACTTTTCACCTCCGTCCCCTATTTTTTTCTCCCCTGAACTGGAAATTTTCACACCCTCGGAAATATCAGTAATTTTTGCTTGTCCCTCACCTGCTTCAACTTGAACTTTCTCTTGTTTTAGCCCCTTCTTTTCTATTTCTGATTCAGCTTTCTTTTCAGCACTTTCAAAAACTCTTTTTATCATATCATCTATTCCTGATTCTCTTGCCTTCATTATCTCTTTTCTTAACTCTTCTCTGGCTATATTTTTTCCTATTTTCATTCCGACGAAAAACGAAATCCCCCCGGATATGAGGAAAACAAGAAAAGCAAGAACATAACCTTTGAAATCAAAGCCTTTTTCTTCCATAGATATAAATTTAAAAATTCAGAATTCTAAATTGACGGTCAGTTGTTAAAAATTTAGTATTTCAATCAATAATTTAAAAGAAGAAAAGAAAGGTGGAAATCTATAATCATTCATTCATTCTCACCTTGAGTTTTTGTTTTTTGAATTTAAGTTTTTGAGAAATTTGATGAAATCCTTCCAATTTTCCGCCCTTATTACTTCTTTTTTTATCTTTTCCAAACGTTTTATATCATTTACCTTATCTAAAAGGTTTTTGATTTGCTTTTCTTTCTGACCCCCAAACTTCAACTGAATATCTAGCAGAATTGCTTTTTTTAGACCTCTTTATAAGTCCTTCTTTAAGACCTTCCTTTTTTCCCTTTTCAAGTCCTCTCTGTTCCCCCTCTTTTAATCCTTCCTCTCTTCCCCACCTATAAAAAGGTGCTTTCCTTTTATATCTATCTGAATTGGCATGCACTTTAAATTTATTTCACTTATGGTTTCTGAAAACTTTGACAAAATCATCCCACTTCTTTGCTTCTATTATTTTTCTCTTTATTTTTTTGAGATAATTTAAATCATCAACTTTTTCCAAAAGAGTTTTTAGCTCTTTTATCTTTGATCTACCAAACTTGATTTGAACATCCAATAAAATTGCTTCTTTCAATCCCTCCCGCTTTCCCTTTACAATTCCTCTCTGCTCTCCTTCTTTCAGACCTTCCTCTCTTCCCCACCTATAAAAAGGTGCTTTCCTTATATCTATCTGAATTGGCATAGACTTTATCTTTATCTTAACATCAAATAAGCTTGCTAAAAAATTTACATCATTCATATATTTTATAACTTCTTTTTCGCTTTTGACAATTTCTGAAATCCTTTTCACAACTTTCCTGAATGCCTCTGGTTTTTCTCTGTATTTTCCAGCTAAAACTCCGACGATGACCTCCTCCGGCTTCCGGCTCTTTATGAAAACATCAGGGTCTATCCTCTTCATATCTAAAACTTCATATTTTAAAGTTAGTTTGGGAGTTTTGTAATCTGAGGGAGGAGGTTTCCCTCTTCCAACGAATAAAACAATTTGCGTAGGTTCTTTTTTGTATTTTTCTACTATTGCATAGTAATACTTGAACATTCTTTCTGGCATGGTTTTATCCTGCTGAGCTTGGATTTCAATCTGAAAAATCTCGCCTCCTATCTCAAACAAAATATCCGTATAGAAAGATTTCGCTAACCTTATTTCTGCTGGAAACATTTTGAGTTTGCCTTCTATCTTTCTGCCAGTTGCTAACCATATAATTTTGCTTGCGGCTCTTGAGATAATCTCTTTTAAAATAAGGTCAAATCTTTTCAGCTCTTTTTTATGCCTATATTCTCTTTTATGCTTATATTCTCTTTTTTCTCTTTGTTGTTTTACTTTATTCTTCATTCCAAAATTTTGTTTTGAATTTTACTTATTCCGGAATAAAGTATCTCGCTTATTAGTTAATTTTACTTTTTTTGTTTTAGAGACTTATATCATATGTTTTATCTCTAAAATTTTTTTGATTTGTTTTGAAATACCAGATTTTGCATGGAAAATCCCAGAAAATTCTCTCTTTTTATTTGAAATTACAAAGTCTATGCAATTTTAATGGTAGGCTGTTAAAATAAACACACAAAACAAAAACAACAGGAATTTTCAAGCTACAAAATCAAAGTAATAAAGTTGAATAATTATGATAAATTGGGAAGAATGGAATGATGAGAAACTAAAAGCAGACCAAAGATATAAACTCATATTCATAAGGAGATTTGGAGAAGAAGAAAGCGAATTTATGGAAAAAGGAGTTTTCGGCAGAAAAGGAATAGAAACGCTAACATCAAGATACATACCCGTAAAAGTAGATGTAGATGAAAGACCAGATGTTTTCATAAGATATGGTTTTGGAGCAACTCCATCTGTTTCAATAACCACACAAGATGGAAGAACATTAGGAGGGGGAACACTGTGTGATTATGAAAGTTTCATAAAGTTTATGATTGAATTAGGAACACTCATAACACGAGAAAAAGAAATAATAGAAAAATATGGAGCAGAAGAATTAGAGGAAGATGAAGAACCGGAAAATGATATAGATATTTCAGAAATAAGACTACAAGATTTAGCTCAAAATGTCGCAAAAAGAGTGGTAGAAGCTAAAATTCCGTCAACAAAACTTCTTCTGGAAATATTAAGTATGTGGATAAAAATTGGGAACGAAACGGAAGCAAGAAAAACTCTGAATTTACTTGAAATGGCAGAGGATAAAGTAGAAGGTGGAATATTTTCCGGTAGCTCATATGAAAATCCGTTAAAATTTTCAACATTTAAAAGTTCAGACGAGAATGTAAGATATGCTCTTGAACTAAAAAGATTTGGAGAAAAGTTTAACGATAAAGCCATACAAGAAAAAGCAGAAAAACAACTTGATTTTTCAAAAACATTTTTCAACGGCGAATACTTTATAAACCTTATAGGTGAAGATCAAGAATACTACAAATCAACAAAAAGCATAAGAGAAATAAGACAAAAACCTCCAAAAGATGAAAGATTATTTTCAGGAAAAAACCTTGAAATTGCAGAAATGTTAATAGATCTTGGAGAGTTAGACCTTGCTCAAAAGGTAGTAAATAAAGTTTCTGAATCTTTGATATCAGGGAAAAAAGTATTTCACTCAGAAAAAAAGAATGTAGAGAATATGACAGCAGATTTAACCCAAGCACTTATTACTTTTTCAAAAATGAAAAATTATCCAGAAGAAAAAATAAAAGAATTAGAGGAAATTCTGTATTCAAAAAGAGGAAAAAATCTTTTCTTTGATTATAAAGAAGACGGTTTTGGTGCTCTGAAAAAAAGAAAAATAGATATTTTAGGAAATATAAAAGCAGCAAAATTTTTCAAATTTCAGGGAAAAGAAAAAGAAGCAAACGAGATTATAAAATCTTTGCTACCAAAAATATTAGAGAAAAATCCAACATATATAATCTATATTTACTCGTTGCTTCTGCAATAAAAAGTAAAAACAGAAAATAATTTGAGCTCCCATGGTAAAAGTTGCAATAATAGGTAAAGTTAATTCAGGAAAATCAACCCTTTTTAACGCTATGGTCGGTTCCTCCGTTTCAATAACATGGAAAGAACCTGGGACAACAAGAGACATAGTAGAGGCAATAGCTCACTCAAAAAAAATAGACTATGTTCTTATGGATACAGCTGGCTATGCACCATATGAAGGTCATCCCTTACAAAAAATTATGGAAGAACAAACAGAAAAAGCTATAAATGAAGCTGATATATTGATTTGCGTATTTGATGCAAAATCTGGTTTTTCAGAGATAGATAAAAAAATAAGAGATAGAGTAATAAAATCAGGAAAACCCTACATATTCGTAGTAAATAAAGTAGATTCAAAAAAAGAAGAGCTACTTATTTATCAAGATTTTCACATTTTAGGAGATGATTTTATTGCAGTTTCTGCACTACACAAAAAAAATATTGAAAAAATCTTTGAAAAGCTTGATGAAATTTCAGAAAAGATTGAAAGCAAAGGGAAAAGCTCTCGTGAAAAAGAAAAAATTTCCAACGAGAAAGAGAAAATCCTTGAAGACGAAACTCAAATCCTTATAGGCAAAGAGAGTTTGAGCAAACTTGAACTTGAAATTGAAAAACAGAGAGAAAAAGAAATAGAAGAAATTTCAAAAGAATTAATAGAAAAAGGGAAAACTTTGGTAAAAAAAGAAAGAGCAGAGAAAATAAGAATATCGTTTGTCGGAAGACCAAATGTTGGAAAATCTTCTCTCATAAACAAAATATTAGGTTATCCAAGATGTATAGTTTATGATGAACCTGGAACTACAAGAGATGCAGTAAGAATTCCTTTTGAATACGAAGGGAAAAAATTTATTCTTGTAGATACTCCCGGAATAAGAAAGAAATCAAAAATAGATAAAGAAGGAGTTGAATTTAAATCAGTAGGAAGGTCCTTGACAGCAATTTTTGTATCAGATGTATGTATTTTGGTTATAGATTCACTTGAAGGAATAACACATCAGGATAAACATATTGCATCTTTAATAGAAAGAAGGGGTAGAGCCTTAGTTGTAGCTCTCAACAAGATAGATATTATACGTGAGCTAAAACCGGCAGGAGGTATAGGTAAAATAGTTGAAGCTTTGAAAAATTCAGCGAAATTCATAAAATGGGCTTACTTTATTCCAGTATCTGCGAAAACAGGATACGGAATTCCCTCTCTTTTAGAAGCTATATATTCAAGCTATAAGGAGTGGACAAAAGCTTTGAAACCTTCCGAGCTTCTCAAAATAAGAGAAAAACTCATTCAACTTGATTTTATGAAAAATCAGAACCCGAAAATATTTCAGGTAGGTATAAAACCTCCAACCTTTTTGGTTTATGTAAATGAACCCGAACACCTGAGAAAACATCAGATAATGCATATCCAAAAAATAATAAGACAACTTTACGGATTTTACGGCTCTCCCATACACTTTAGAGTAAAAAGACATGGAGAAAAATATTAATAACCCAAGTTGCTAGTTATTAAAAAACTAATCACAAGATATGAAAAATATAATTGAAAAAAGTAAAATTAAAGAAAATAAGAAAAAAGATAAAAATGAGAATAAGTAAATAAGAATAGTAAAGATAATTAAATAAAGATAATAAAGATAATAAAAAAGAACGGAGGTCAAAAAATGATACCAGAAATCGTTTTTATTTTTAGCACATTAGGAAATTCACTTTTCAACTACAAGATAACTCATAATCAAGCTTCTCAGATAATTGAGGAGAGAGAAAATAATATAAAAGGATTAGTATTGCAGCAGAACCAAGAAGAACAATCCAAAGAACAACCCGAAAAAGAAGATGTAGGTGAGGAGGAGGGAGAAGAAGAAATTGAAACAATAATTGAAGAAGAACCATCTTTGCCTTATGAAGTTGCACGAGAAGAAGAAAAGCCAGAACTTCTTACTTTAAAAGGGTATTTCAGGTCAAGATTTTTCTTTTACTCTGGAATACCGGAAGTTCAAAATTTGGAGTTAAAATATAAAAATCCTTTTTATATACAATCAAGATTGAGACTTGACCCACATTTTAATATCTCTCCAACATTAAGGCTGGTAGGCCAGGTTGATGTTTTTGATGATATAGTTTGGGGAGAAGGAATTAAAGGCTTTACACCAGGGGAAATACTATGTGAAAATTACAACGAAGGTAATAATTTTGCCGAATGTAAAGGTATTCCTCGTATATTTGCAGTAAAAAGATTCTGGGGTGAGATAGATTCAATCTTAACCTTGCCTTTGAGCGTAAGTATTGGGAGACAACCTGTTCATTATGGTTTAGGAATTTTTTACAACGATGGGAACTGGTTCAGAAACTTGTGGGGAGATGCTCATTTCGGCTCAACACGAGATAGATTAAAACTCGGAGTAAAAGTATCAGATAGTTTCAAAGTAGATACAGGTTTTGATTTCCTTTTATCTGAACTCGGTGAGACGAGAGAAAATTTAGTAAATCCATTTTTGGTCCCTTCTTTTGTGTCAGATAAGTTTTCAGCATCTTTGTATGGAGGAGCAGTTTATTCATCATCAAAACAAACAGAGTACTACTTTTTACTTCCTTATATATCTTTGACTCCTTGGACCGGCTTTTCATTTGAGGCTGAGGCAAACATTATATCAGGAAATATAGGAAAAGACTTAATCCCAATTCTTGATTCTTTCAGAAGATATAGCATTTTTGCTTTAAACTTTGCAGGAAGAGTAAAATATGAGACTGGACTTTTGAAATTGATGTTAGATGGTGGATGGGCAAGCGGAGACGATAATCCAAAAGACAATAAAATCAAAAGTTGGAGTTTTCACCCAGATTATAATGCAGGTTTCATACTCTTTGAGGATATTATGGCAAGATATACAGGTCAGGGTATAGCAGCAAGAATTGATAATATATATAAGAAAGGCGGGGAATTTTTTGGGACAAAGGGAGGGGTATCCGGAGCATGGTTTTTGATGCCAACATTTGGTTTGTTCCCATTTGAAGCTGTTGGAACTTATTTGAGCGTTCTTTTAGCTTTCTCAAATCAAAATACTTTGATAGACCCAATATCTGGTAATCCTCTGTTCGGAAGAGAAGCAAAGAAAGGTCTTTTAGGAGTTGAGATAGATTGGGGAGTCAGGATAGGAACAGAAAATTTTGAGTTCGGGACACAACTTGGATACCTTATTTTGGGTAGAGCGCTTCGCGATGCTTTACCTGAAAAGAAAAACACATTTAAAGCTCAACTCAGATTTACTTACCTTTTCTGATGAGATTTCAAGAAATTTATATAAATGAAAAAATTTAAAGTGAAAAAAGCTTTTATTTACGACGAAGATGGAATTTTCAAAAACATTCCCCTCAAAAGATATGATGCATTTTTTACAAATTTCCTCACCCGTGATGAAAAACTCAACTTTATTTTACGCGGCAAGGTTCCAAGTTCTATAAAAGAAGTCATTTCAAAAATTGAAGATTTCAAAATTGAGGTTTGTAAAAACTTTTTAGGTATTGATCTTTTTATTTTTGTGGATGAAAATAAATTTCAAATTTTATCCCGTCCTGTATCTCATAATAATGTTCTTGTAATTTGTAGGTTTGGAGGTAAAATCAAATCTTGCTTTCTGGTAGATAAATTTGTATATGGGAACTTTGAAGTTTTAGAATTATTCATTTAATAAATCAAGATTTACTTTTGTTTTATTTTTTTACAATTTTATTTTACATTAAAACTTACGACAAGGGAATTTACAAGTAAGGTCCATCCGTCAGCTAAAACAAATGCTATAAGTTTGAAAGGAACGGACAACATTATAGGCGGAACCATTATCATTCCCATAGACATAAGTATTGAAGCTATCACTATATCTATTATTATGAATGGTATATAAATCAGAAACCCTATTTCAAATCCCTTTTTCAATTCTGATATTATGAATGCCGGAATAAGAACATCTGCTCCAATTTCTGATGGATTTGATGGTCTGGGTTTTCCTGCTATTTTCAGAAAAACATCAAGTTCTTTTTCCCCAACTTGGTTTAACATAAATTTCCTTATTGGTTCAAAAGCTTTTTGAATGAAAGCTTTCTCATCTATTTTTCCCTCCGCATAAGGTTTGTAAGCTGAATTATAACTTTGCTCTAACGCTGGTTTCATTATGTAAATAGATAAAAATAGAGCAAGTCCAATAAGGACCTGATTTGGTGGTACTTGCACAACTCCTATTGCTTGCCTCAAAAGAAAAAGAACAATAACTATTCTTGTAAAAGAAGTCATAAGCACAAGCAAAGATGGAGCGAGTGTTAGTATAGTTAAAAGTATAACTATCCTTATTGCATTAAGAAAACCTTCACGACCTTCACCAACCTGAATATTTATAGGTGGTATGGGTGGTGTTGGACGGTCAGGCGGCGTTGCCCCAAATCCTTTATCGCTCCAAATCACAAAAAAAATAAAGAAACTGACAAAAGAGATTATCCTTACTATCGTGTGATACTTTTTCATTTTCAGATATTTTCGTTTAAAATAATTTTACAAAAATTGATCAGAGATTTTATTTGACTTTTTGATTCACTCCGAAATTTTTTTTGTTTTGAACTTTTTTATTTTACCTTTTTTCCATAACCCCTTTTGAACCCCAATTTTTTTGCAGAGCATATCAAGAAAATCTTCAGGAGTTTTTACATTATGTTCTATTGCTACCTCCGGAAGCAAAACCCCTCCTTTCCCTCCCATATCTAAAATTATTCCATGTTCGCCGAGTTTTATTTCAGAAACATCTTTTACGTCTTCTATATTCTCTATTACAGATATTTCTATTTTTATTTGGGGTAACTCATCTTTTCTAAGGGGTGGGAAACGGGGGTCGTTGAATGCAGAAAAAACAGCATATTTTTGAACCTGAATCCATAATTTATCTTCTTTCAGTGTTCCTATACATCCTCTAACTTCACCATTTTTTCTCAAAGTTACAAAAACCCCTTTTTCATCGTCTAACTCTTTGAGAATTTCATCGCTTATTGATATTTCTTCTTCTGATTTTGCTTCTCGTTTTACCTTTTCACTTATTTTTTCCTCTATTATTTCATGTGGAGGAACGATAATTCCTTCTTCAACCTTTTCAAGGTATCTTTCAATTGCTTTTCTTGCTAAGCTCAAAAGAATTTTTTTTGTTTCTTCCCTGTAATCTTTTATTTCTGATTCTTGTCTTTTTTCTCTTTCTGTTTCCTTTTCTTTATTATCCATCACTCTTACTTTTATTTTCATTCGATCAATTTATATTTTCTTCATTACTATCTTTTGTTTGTTTTTTCTTTTCCCCCTTCCTTTATGATTTTTATCTCTTCAGCAATTACTTTTTTGAGTTCATCTATATTTATCTTGTGCAAGGCAGATATTGGTATAAATTTTAATCCAAAAGAAGAAAAATATTTTTCCCAATTTTTTATCTCATCTTCTTTCAGAAGGTCAATTTTATTACCTACTATGATTTTAGGTTTTTTAAGAATTTCAGCATCGTAGTTTTTAATTTCTTTTTTTAGAATCTCAAAAGCTCTATCTGGCTTTATATCTTCCCTTGCAAGGTCTATCACAAAAACTAAAAGTGATGTTCTTTGAATGTGGCGAAGAAAATCTAATCCAAGACCTGCTCCTTCAGATGCTCCCTCAATTATTCCTGGGATGTCTGCCACACATATCTTGAGATCATCAATCTCCAAGATTCCAAGCTGCGGAGTTAAAGTTGTAAATGGATAATCTGCTACTTTTGGTCTTGCTCGTGTCAGAGCTCTTATAAGTGAAGATTTCCCCGCATTAGGTAGTCCAACAATTCCTACATCTGCAAGCAGTTTAAGTTCAAGCACAAGCCATCTTCTTTCTCCTGGTTCTCCTTTTTCTGCAAATCTTGGAGCTTGATTTGTCGGAGTAGCAAATCTTGCGTTCCCCCTCCCTCCTCTGCCCCCTCTTGCTGCGACAAAGCTCTTCCCGTCTTCATCAAGATCACAGAGAATTTCACCTGTCTCGGCGTCTTTTATTACTGTTCCTACTGGAACAAAGACGATAAGGTCTTCTCCATCTTTTCCTTTTTGATTTTTTCCTTTTCCTTTCTCTCCATTTTGAGCGATAAGATGTTTTTTATATTTGAAATCAATAAGGGTTGTTTTTTGTGATGTTGCTACAAAGATGACATCTCCTCCTTTTCCTCCGTCTCCACCGGCTGGACCACCCTTTGGTTTGAATTTTTCTCTCAGAAATGCTATCGCTCCATCTCCACCATCACCCCCCTTTACAAAAACTTTAACAAAATCTACAAATTTTTCTGGTATGTACTTTTCCCTCCTATTCTCCTCTTTTTCTTGTATATTTTCAATTAGCTTTTGTTCGTTATTATTGTTTTCGTTTTTCATGTTTCCAACCAATCTTAAATCTTATTATTTATTTTTGATTTTCTGGTAAATGGCAATTTATGTTTATAATTTTTTGTATAATCGGGGCGTGGCGCAGAGGTAGCGCATTGGCATGGGGGGCCAAAGGTCGCCGGTTCAAATCCGGTCGCCCCGACACAAAAAAATGGCAATTCAACTTGACGAAAAAAACTTTGAACAATATATAAAATCATCTGAACCTATATTGATTGATTTCTGGGCTGCATGGTGTGCCCCTTGCAGGGCAATAGCTCCAATCTTGGAAGAAATAGAGAAAGAAAATGATAAAATAAAAATAGGCAAACTGAATGTTGATGAATACCCAGATATAGCTTCAAAATATAAAGTCTTTTCTATTCCAACACTTATAATATTCAAAGATGGTAAAGAACTCGGCAGAATGGTCGGAGCAGCTCCAAAAAGTAAATTGCTCCAATTTATAGAAGAAACTCTCAAAAATTCATAAATAATAATAAAAACCAAATCTTTATGGAAAAAAGAGAAGAAAAAACAATAGAAATTATAAGGACGAAATATTCAAAAGTCAAAGTTCCAAAGGACATAAAGGTAAAAACTCAAACTAAATGGGAAATAATTGAAAAACTATCAGAAGAACAAAAGAATTTAGTAGAAAAAATAAGTTCAACTTTTAAAATAAACACCAAAGAAGGTTCCATATTCATTTTTCCAGCTGAAAAAAAAATCATAATAGGAGATAAGAGAAAAAAGAAAGAAAAAATCATAATAGAAGATAAGAGAAAAGAGAAAGAGAACAAAGAAAATAAGAAAATAGACTTTCAAACACAAATCAACACAACATCTTCTCAACCGATTGAAAATATAATAAAAGAACATTCAAAAAGCTTGAATATAAAGCTGCAAGATGGTGATAATGTGTTTTTGATTTTTGCAGATAAAGAAAACGGATTTGATCTCATACCAAATTCGCTAAAAATAGAAACAGAAAAAGGGAGCTATGTAAGAATATTCAAAGTATATATTGATGAGGCTCAAATATGGGAAGCTTCATCAATTAAAATATTAGTTGGAGAAAACTCAAAGGTAGAATTATTCTCTTTTGAAGAATCCGGAGAAAAAGCGAAATTCTTTGAAAGAATGAAAATTCTGTTAGAGGAAAAATCCGAAATTAAAGAAGGAAATATATGGAGGGGAGAAGGGAGAGGATTTTTAATTAAAGATGTAATACTTGAGGGAAAAGAAAGTTCAGCTTACGATTACCACATAATTTCTTCCTTTGGTTCAAAAAACCTTGAAGTAATATACAATATGGAACATAAAGGAGAAAAAACAAAAGGAGAAGTTATAGTGAGAGCATTAACAAAAGACAAATCACAAGTGTTTTTCTTGCAAAACGCTAAAATAATAAATCAAGCAAAATGGTCTGATTCCTACATAGAAGGCAAAGCAATCAATTTCTCCCCTGATGCAAAAGTTTTCCTCGTTCCATCAATGCAAATAGATACTAACATAGTGAGTGCAAAACATGCGGCATCTGTTGCAAAAGTAGGAGAAAACGAGATTTTCTACCTGACATCAAGAGGCATAGAGCCTGATTTGGCAGAGAAAATAATAGTAGAAGGGTTCTTTTATGAGTTAGCAGAAAAAATGCCAATTGATATAGATGAAATCATTCCCAAACTCCTCTATCACCACCGAGTTCTTTCGCTTTAAGGAGTCTTTTATCTGCAAGCTTTATTATTTCATCATAAGAAGATGGAGCCTCATTTACACTTGCAAGTCCCCAGCTTACAGATATTCCTTCATTAATAATAGCTCTCAAATCCTCTGACATGGAAAACCGAGTAGAAATTCTTTTTACAGCTCCTATTGCATTTTCTTTTTCTATCTCATCAAGTAATAACACAAACTCATCTCCTCCAAATCTTGCAGGAACATCATATTTTCTCACACTACTTTTTAAAACAGAAGAGAAGGTCTTCAAAACACCATCACCGACAATATGTCCATAAGTATCATTTATTGATTTGAACTTATCTATATCAAATATAGCTACTGCGTAGCCTCTTCCTGTTCTTTTGAATTTTTCAAAGTTCTGTTCCAACCTTGAGATAAAATACCTTCTGTTATAAATTCCGGTGAGCGGATCTGTTATGGCTTTTAACTCTATTTCTTTTTCCTTATCTATTCTTTTCATAATAGATTCAGCAAATTTTGAAACTATAAACACAAAATTTCTTTCTGCACTACTGAGATCTCCAAAAATAACTATAAAACCGTGATACCCTCCATTTTTTAAAAGAGGGAAAGATATATATCCACCGCTATCATCTTCAAGCTTACCACGTGTTATCTGATTTATAAAAGGTTCAACAAATTCTTTGCCCTTCAATATTTCATGCTCTGAATCTTGTAAGATGACGACGGAAATTTTCTTTTTTGGGAAAACATATTCAAGAAAGTTCCCAACCTCAAGTAGAACCTTTCGCTTATCTGATTCAATAACAGAGTATCTTGCGAAATTCGTCAGATATATCAAATAATTGTTCATGTTTTTAGCTTTACTGAGTTCACTCTGCACACGCGAAAGCAACAAAGATAACAAATCATAAACTTTTTTTTCTTTAAATTGTTCCAAATCAAAATTTAAACCTTGTGATTTTTTAATTTCCTTTTCGGCAGAATCCAAAGCTTTCACAATACTATCAAATCTTGAAACATATGAGTTGAAAATAAGATATAAAAAAAGGGCAAGTAAAAAGAGTGTGGTAACAACATAAAAAATATCAGCTCCACTTATCAAGCCAAAAAGCGCAAAATAGACGATAAAAATCAAAGATGAAAATAAAAATGCATAGGACTTATTTTCAACAAATTTTATGATGAAAAACAAAACTAAACCAAAAAATACAGTAATAAAAATCTTTATCAGCTCAGCCATATGAACAACAAAAAATAAATACTAACTGGAAACAGAGAAATATATAATACAAACAAAAATCTAAAAAAAATAAGATTTTAATATTAATAACAAAATTAAGAGAAAAAAGAAAAGAAAGTAAAAAAATAAATCCGTTTTTTATTGAGAGGCTACTTTGTGCTTCACAATAAGATAGTAGAATGTACTTGAGAGTAAGAAAAAGAATAAAAATATCTGTGGAATAATTGTTTGTAAAGTTGGGAAAATACCGAAAAAGTCAAGAGAGGGTATGTTGATAAAAGTTATAGGTATAATGCCTGCTTCTTGAAATTCAGCAATAGCTTTACCCAAAAGAGCAACCGCTACCAAATTCAAAATGATATTAGTTACAATAAAGAATATTCGGGGTTCAAGTTTTATTCTCAAAAAATAAATTAAAAATGCAACAATAGAAAGAGAAGCTGAACCAAAAATTATTCCATAAAACGCAGATTGAACATCACCAAGAGCTCTGAGAAAAAGTGCTGCTTCTCCCGCCTCCCTTGAAACAGCAAAAAAAGATAGTAAAAATAAAGCAGTATAGTTTTTCAAATTTGCATAACTTTTTGTCCTCTCAATAAATTGCCTTATTTTTTCCCGCCTTGAATATTCAAGGAGCCAGAAACTCACATAAAGTATAACAAAAACTGCTACCAAAGTCAAAAACCCCTCCATAAATTCAGGATTAATCAAAACTACATTACCTAAAATAATCCATAGCAAAATTCCGAAAATAATTCCTAATACAATACCAAGATAAACTGGCGTTCTACTCGCCCGAGTAATAGAGACTATTCCCAAAATAGCAGAAATTATCAAAATAGCCTCAAAACCCTCCCTGAAAACAATAACAAAGGCAGAAAAAACTTCACCTACATCTCCCCTTCCCTTTATTTTATCCACCGCCGATAAAATTTCATTTATATTTTTTTTGGCTTCTTCAATTTTTCCCTCCTTTATTTTTGTGTGAGCAGATCTTGAAAGAATCTCAATTTTTTTGACCGATGAAAAATCTCTTATCGCAATTTTACTTTCTACACCCTCAAATATAAAATAAGCTAAATCTAATGTATCTTTTGCCTCAGAAGTTTTACCTTCATCAAGAAAACGGATAACATTTTTTAATCCCGAAGAGAAAACATCTAACTCATCAAGATAGAAAACCGATAACCTCAACTTTCCTGCTTTCTCAAAACCAAATTTATTTTCAAGTTCAGAATTTGAAAGATGTGAGAGCTGAAAGAGTAATGAGAAATCATCAAAGTCGTTTTCTTTTTCTTTGTTTTCAATTTTGATATCTTGATATCTCATAGCAGATACGAAGAAAGAAAGGGACCATCTTTCTTTATCTGACATCTCAAATGGTGTCATATGAGTTCCATCAATACCGAATTTCGTTATTGTGAAAACTTTAACAGGAGATATATCTGGTGATGTCAGAGGAGATGGTGGAGGGGAATCTTGGAATTCAACCTTATATCCTTCACCTTTTTCGCCGTGACAAGAGGCACAATTTAATTTATAAATTTTTTCTCCGAGCTTGAAATCAGGTATAAAGTTAGGTCTCAGGTCTCCTTTTTTTAAAGCAAATTCACTTATTTTATTTGCAAGTTGTCTTACTACTTTTACATCCTCTTTATTTTCTATTGCCTCACAGAGCTCCGAGGCTACATCTTCAACTTCTGTTCCCTGAACGAGTGAAACAATTTCTGAGCAGAATTCTTTCATTTCAGAGTATTCAAAATCTGAAATGACTTTTCCATCCTTTACTGCGTTCTGGTAGTCGGATGCTATATAGCTTGCGAGCATAAAAAGTCTTGAGGAATCTGCGAAAGATTTTTGAGCTAAAGTGAGAAGGAGTGCCAAAGAGAAATTGATAATGATTTTCATTCTCATCATTTTAATTTTAACCCTCAAAAGATAAAGTGAATTTTTCCCAAAATCTTTTCCATAATTTTTATTTCATAGTTTAAAATGTTTAAATTAAAGCATATGAGGAAATTAGAAGAGAAATAATAAGAGAGCTCCATGAAAATATAAGAGGTCCGATATATGAAGCATTCATATCTTTCAAAGAAGATGTACTCCTCAAAGAAACAAGAGAGATAAAAGATCAGATAAGCAGGGCGTGGGAGGTGCTAAAAGAGCTCACGGAGGCTCAGAGGAGGCCTGCACAGGAAATAGAAAAAATATGGAATGCAATAAAAGAGCTCACGGAAGCTCAAAAAAGAACCGAAGAGGCTCAAAGGAGAATCAAGGAAGAACCCGCATTATTCAGAAAGACAACAGAAGAAAAATTCAATAAAGTATGGACCGCCATAAGAGAACTTGCAGATGTTCAAAAAAGAACTGAATAAAGGGTTGAAGAACTCGCACAAGATCAAAAAGAAACTGAACAGAATTTGGATACAAAGAAGCATGCGGTTTGAGCATGCAGGAGGAATAGGTTCTGATGCGCATTATCTTGAAATCTTAGAAAAACAAAACCCGTTCGGAGCGCGCTTGAAGATCATGGCCAGAGGATTTGATGGAAAAGAGAACTTGCGATTAATTTTCACCATTTAAAATATCATTGCAACAAAGCGAGATATAATTTTGTTAATTTTCAACCAAATCTCTAACCACCGAAAAAATTTTCCCTACAAAAAGTTCCAGTCTCATTTTTGAGACTCAGTCTCATTTTTGAGACTAATTCGTCCCTTATTTTTATCCTGTTCTTTTAATCAAATTCAATATTATATCTCCATAGATTTGACTTTTTCTTTCGCTCATAAATAGCTGAAAAAATGACTCTATGAAAAAACGGGCTAAATTAAAAAATGAAGAAATGAAAAAAAATCCAAAAAACGGGAGCAAAAGCTGGAACATTTTTTGCTTATTTTTTGAAAGAGGAGGTGATTGGAAATGGGAGTTTTAGAAAAAATTGAAAGATTGATCCCGGGACCGATGATTCAGAGAAATAGAAGAATCTTGGTTGCTTTGTTTGCGATTTTATCTGCTGCTCTTATTTTATCTTCTTACTTTTTCCCTTACTGGAAATTTACCCTTGTCGCTCCTCAGTACCCGCAGGGGCTGAGGGTTCAAGTTTACCTTTCAAAACTAAAAGGAGATGTTTCCGAACTTGATATACTCAATCATTATATAGGTATGAAAAAAATGGAAGAAGCCGCTCAATTTGAAAGAAAATTGCTTTATTTGGTCTTGTTGTTCTTTCACTTATTTCTTTGTTTTTCCTCTTTTCCGGAAGAAAAGGGGCAATCCTTTTTGTTTTACCCTCGCTTGCCTTTCCTCTTATCTTTATCGGGGACCTTTTCTTTTGGATGTATAAGTTCGGTCACGAACTTGATCCTAATGCTCCTATAAAAATAGCTCCGTTTACTCCAAAAATTTTTGGTGAGGGGATTGTTGCTCAATTTAAAACTTATGCAACTTTTGGGTTGGGATTTTATCTTGCTATCTTGGGATTTGTTTTTGTATTTTTGGCTTTTGTTTTGCGTCTTGGAGTATGCAATGCATGTCCTGTGAAAGAAAAATGTTCTGTTTTGTTCCCAAATCTGTGGAAGTGGCCAGGGAAACCCGAGGAGTTTGAAAGGGCTGGAATGAAAGAAAAAGCTTTGATTTTGCGCCAGCAAAAAGGTTAGTTGATTTGGAGTTTTTTATTGATTGGTTTTTGAAATTCGTTTTTTTGCGAGATTTTAGATTTTTTAGAGGAAAAATGTCTTTAAAAAATAAAAAATAAAAGAAAGGAGGTGGCTTTTTATGGGTACAAAAATAAAAATAAAAAAGTAAGTAAAGTATTAGGAGGTATAGGCCTGTTTATAGCAGGTCTTTTTATAGGCAGCTTGTTATTAGGCAACATTACAGCTCAAGGTCCGTACGATAGAGCTCTTGAAATAGCCAAAGCTCGCCAACTCAGTCCGGATGCAGTTGAAGCAGCTCTCAAAACATATCATCCAACAGGTGTTCTTGATGAATACATTATGTTCTCCTCCGGCGGACACTCAGGTCAGGTCATAGTTATCGGAATACCATCTATGAGAATACTCAAATATATAGCTGTTTTTACTCCCGAACCGTGGCAAGGATACGGTTTTGATGCAGAGAACAGAAAGGTACTTCAGGGAACAAACTGTGATCCACTCAGAGCCAAACTTACATGGGCTGACACTCACCACCCTGCATTATCCGAAACTAACGGTGACTACGATGGTCAGTTCCTCTTTATAGGAGATAAAGCTAACTCTCGTGTTGCAGTTATAGACCTTCGTGACTTTGAAACCAAGCAGATAGTCTGCAACCCGCTTGGTTATTCAAATCATGGTGCAGCGTTTGTAACTCCGAACTCCGAATACATAATAGAACCTTCGCAGTATGCTGTTCCGCAAGGTGGAGGTTATGCTCCTCTGAGCGAGTATGCAGAAAAATATAGAGGCTACATAACATTCTGGTACTTTGATAGAAAAGCGGGAAGAATAATACCTGAAAAATCTTTTGCAGTTGAAGCTCCACCTTACTGGCAAGACCTCTGCGATGCTGGAAAACTTGAAAGCTATGGTTTTGCTTTCTGCAACTCTTTCAACTCTGAAATGGCTACCGGAAAACCTTTGGGTTCACCTAATCCTTTCTTTGAAGTTGGTGCTTCCCAAAATGATATGGATTATCTTCACATAATCAACTGGAAAAAAGCTGAGGAGGTTGTTGCCAGAGGTGGAGCAAAAGAGGTGGTAGGTATAGGTGGATTCAAAATAAAAGTTATTCCTTTGGATGTTGCTGCGAAAGAGAAAATACTTGTTTTCACACCTGAACCAAAATCTCCGCACGGTGTAGATGTTTCCCCGGATGGTAAATGGATAGTTGTTGGTGGTAAGCTTGACACTCACGCAACGGTTTACTCAATTCAAAAGATAAAAGATGCAATAGAAAAAGGTAAGTTTGAGGGTAAAGACAAGTTCGGTGTTCCAATTATAGCCTTCAAGGATTCAGTCGAGGCTCAGGTACCAATAGGTCTTGGTCCTCTTCACACTGTTTTTGATAACAGAGGTTTTGCTTACACATCTGTTTTTATAGAGTCTGTTGTTGCAAAGTGGAAGATCGGAGAGTGGAAACTTTATGAGAAACTTCCAGTTCACTACAACATAGGTCATATAGCAGCTGCCGAAGGAGATACGGTAGCACCAGATGGAAAATGGGTTGTTGCTCTTAATAAATGGTCAATTGATAGGTTCAATCCAGTTGGACCTCTTCACCCGCAGAACTTCCAACTTATTGATATATCAGGAGATAAGATGAAGCTTGTATATGATATGCCAATTCCTCTCGGAGAACCTCACTATGCTCAAATTATAAAAGCAGATAAACTCAAACCTTGGACAGTATATCCTGATGTTGGTTGGGATCCGATAAAGCAATCCAAATCTCCATATGCTACGACTCTTGGGAAGGAAAAGATAGAGAGGAAAGGAAAAACTGTTTATGTTTATGCTACTGCTATTCGTAGCCACTTTACACCGGAAATAATTGAGGTTGAGCAAGGTGACAAGGTAGTTATGTATATTACTAATGTTGAAAGAGCAAGAGATGCTACGCACGGATTCGCTCTTGGCGGATACAACATAAACCTTTCAATAGAACCTGGTGAAACAGGAGTTGTTGAGTTCGTTGCAGATAAACCGGGTGTATTCCCGTTCTACTGCTCTGAATTCTGTTCGGCATTACACCTTGAAATGGCAGGATACCTTATTGTGAAACCCAAAAAATAAAGAAAGGAGGTGATGTAGTATGGTGGTCAGTAAATTAGCGATCAGAACTTTTCTTATTCTTTGTTTCTTGACTTTTTCGCTCCATATTTCAGGGGTTTTTGCTCAAACTCGTGAGGATGCTGAAAAATGGTTGAAAACCGCCAAAGATACCCTTGCTCTTGTTGAAAAGACAGCAGGAGAGCTTGTTCAGGGTGGAATAGAAAATATAGCTCAAAAGAACCCAGCGGTAAAAGGGGAATGGGAATCTGCAAAGGGTTGGCTTTCTCTTGCGAAAGAAGAGCTCAAAAAGGCAGAGGACTTATGTGCAAAAGGGAAATGGGCTGAGTGCTCCCATTCAGCTAATTGGGCTTGGCAACTTCTTGTAAAATGTGCAACCCAAGCTATCAATGCAGGTAGAGCCGCTGGCTTAAAATAAATCAGGATACAAGTTAGAACAAAGCAGGTCCCGGGGGCATGAAAATGAAACACCTTGGGACCTGCTCTTACATTAATACATTTCCCCTGCTTTTAACTTTTTCCAATCGTCGGAGAAGAAAGAAAAAAGAAAGGCTGATATAACTGATAATTATTGCTTACTTATTTTCCTTTTGAATTTTTATTTTTTGGATTTGAGTTTTTGAGAAATTTGATAAAATCATCCCAGGTTTTTACCTCTATTATTTTTCTCTTTATTTTTTTGAGTCTATTTAAATCGTCAACTTTTTCCAAGAGAGTTTTTACCTCTTTTGTCTTTGATTCGCCAAACTTGATTTGAACATCTAATAAAATTGCCTCCTTCAAGCCTTCTTGTTTTCCCTCTTGTTTCCCTTTTTCAAGTCCTCTTCTTTCTCCTTCTTTCAGACCTTCTTCTTTTCCCCACTTATAAAGAAAGGTTTTCCTTATATCAACTTGTATTGGCATAGTTTTTACCTTTATTTCAATATCAAATAAACTTGCTAAAAAGCTTACACTATCTATATATTTAGCAATTTCTTTCTCATCTTTCACAATTTCTACAATTCTTTCTTTGACCTTTTTTATTATTTCGGGTTTATCTTTGAATTTGCCAGCTAAAATCCCGACGATGACCTCTTCTGGCTTTTCACTTTTTATGAAAACATCGGGGTCTATTTTTTTCATATCCAACACTACGAAGTTGAAATATAAGTTTTGCATTTGAAATTGATCTTTCAGTTCAAATTTGCTTGGTGGAGGATTTCCTTTGCCTATGAATAAAACTATCTGTGTTGGGGTTTTCCCATATTTTTTTCTTATAGCATAAAAATAGTCAAGCATTCTTTCAGGCAAAGTTTTGTCTTGCTGAACTTGGATTTCTATGTGGATTATTTTTCCACCGATTTCAAGCAAAATATCAGGGTAAAAAGATTTAACAAATCTTATTTCAGTCGGTAAGACTTTCGCTTTTCCCTCTATTTTCCGACCAGCTGCTAACCAAAAAATTATACCAACTGCTTTTGAGAAAATTTCTTTTAAAATCAGGTCAAACCTTTTCAGCTCTTTTTTGTGCTTATATTCTCTTTTTTCCCTTTTATGATTTCTTCTTTTCTTCATTCCAAAATTTTGTCTTGCATTTTACTTATTTAGTACTACTTATTTAGTACAAAATAAAATATCTCGTTTATTAGTTATATTTTACTTTTTTGATTGATTTGTTCTATTAAAGTTTTCAGGATTTATTTCTCCTAACAGTTTTTATCCTAATATCTATTTTGGTTTTCTGATAAATACCAAACCGGCTTATCTATTATGTTGGAGTATTTTTTTGGAGTTTTTCCGGTTTTCGGTCAAGTATTTGAGATAAAGGCGAATAACCTTTCAATTTTGAAAGAAGTTCCTCCAAATTCTCGTGTCATAGTAAATGGTGGAGTTTATAAAGGTAAAATTGTAATAGATAAACCTTTGGAGTTGATAGGGAAAAATTATCCGATTATAGATGGGCAAGGGGAGGGACATGTTGTTCTTGTGAAAGCTCCGTGTAAAATTTCTGGTTTTACTTTGAGAAATTCTGGAACAAACCTTCTTTCAGAAGATTCCGGAATTATGGTTGAAAATGTATCAGGAGTTTTTATTGAAGGTAATAAGATTGAGGATGTTCTTTTTGGCATATATCTTAAAAACTCTCAGGGCGTTGTTATAAAAGATAATTTCATCTCCGGTAAGGACTTGCCTTTGAGTATGAGAGGAGATGGAATTCGTCTTTGGTATTCTCGTTCTGTTACCTTAGAAAACAATACTGTTGTTGGAGTAAGAGATGTAGTCATTTGGTATTCTTATGATGTTTTGGCAAAAGGTAATAAAGTTTTTCATTCAAGGTATGGGTTGCACTATATGTATAGTAATGGTAATATTTTAGAAGGTAATGAGTTTATCGGTAATATTGTGGGGGCTTTTATTATGTTCTCTCGAAGAATACTGGTGAAAAATAATGTTTTTGGAAGCTCAAAATTTCTTACTGGAATTGGAATAGGTTTGAAAGATGCATCTTATATCGTAATAACTCAAAATCTTATTGCAGATAACACAATAGGAATTTACCTCGCAAATTCCCCAGAATTTACAGGTGAAATTATAAACTCTGACCTTGAAGACTCTCAAGTTCTTGAAGGTGTTTCTTACGGGAATATAATAAGAAAAAATGTTTTTGCTTTCAACACAAAATGCATGAGCTTTTTACCACCGGCATATCCTAACCTCATATCTGAAAACACTTTCTGGGCAAACATATTCATCGCGGAATATCAAGGGGTTTCACAGGACAAAAATTTATGGTACTCAAACTTTTATGATATTTACAGAGGCTTTGATATGAATAAAGATGGATATGGTGATATACCTTTTGAGTATTCATCTTTATTTCTAAAAGTTCTGGCTGATAATCCAAATTTGAGTTTCTTTTATATCTCTCCTTTGAAATTTTTCATAGAACAACTTTCTTTGATTTTACCTTTCTTCAAACCTGATCCTGCTTTCATTGATATCAGACCATCAATAAACCCAAATTTTTTTGGATGGGAAAAAATAGAACCTAAAAATAAAAATATGTTTGCTGAAAGGAAAATGAAATTGAAAGACTACAAAATTGAGTTTTTCCATTGAGCATTTTATTTTTTTGTAGTTATTCTTTATTTCTGAGTTGTTATTTATTTTTTCTTTGCAGTATGATTGCAGTCAAGATAAAGAATTTGAAGAAAAGCTTTAATGGAGAGAAAGTTCTTGATGATGTATCTTTTGATATTGTTGAAGGTGAAAAAGTTGTTTTATTTGGGCATAACGGTTCAGGAAAAACAACTCTTCTGAGGTGCATTATGGGATTTGAAAGCTTTGAAGGTGAAATTCAAGTTTTAGGTTTTAGTGTGAATTCTCACCATTTTCAGTCAATAAAAAATTATCTTGGATATGTTCTGCAGGTTCATCCTCTCTGGTCAGCTCATGTTCAAGATGTTATAAACCTTGTTTGTTCATCTCGTGGGGCGACTTTTTCAGAATTTGATAAACTGCTTGATATTTTTGAGCTCAATTTGTCTTCTATATACAGAAAAAAAATGAATGAACTCTCGGGAGGAATGAGACAAAAACTTCTTTTGATTTTTGCTTTTTTGGGAAATCCGAAAATACTTCTGCTTGATGAACCTTTTTCTCACCTTGATACATCAGCTCAGGAAAAACTATTTGACTTTTTGCAAAATTTGAATTCAACCTTGCTAATTTCTACTCACAGAATTCAAGATGTTTCTTTTGCAACAAGAGTAATATATATGAAAAACGGAAGGGTAGAAAATGATGAAAAGAAAAAATAAAAATATCCAAAGAAATAGCAGAAGGTTTTTTCTTACTTTTTTTGGTTTCTTTCTTTTTTTATTTTCAACTCTTTTAGTTCAAGGTAAGTGTCCCCAAAGGACAGGACCAGTTGATATTCTGCCGGGTGATGTATATTCTTCTTGTGGAATGCACATAACAGAAAAAAAATTCTCTGGTCAATATATAACATCTGACGGAAAAGTCAAAAAGTTTGATGATATTGGCTGTCTTGTTTCATCTTACATCAAAGAAAAAGAGAAGGTTAAAAAGATTTGGGTTGCAGATTTTGAAACTGGTGAATGGCTTGACAGTGAAAATGCTCTTTTTTCATCAGGTTTTACTACTCCTATGCATTATGGATTTGTTGCTTTCAAAAAACAAAATTGTAAAGGTGATTGCATACCATTTGAAGATCTCGTAAAAAAGATTGTGGAAACTCATAATGAGGAGTAAAAACTGAAAATAAAAAATGGGAAATAAAGAGGTCAGATCTTCTGAAAAATTTTTAGCTTCAAACATCAGTAAATTCTCTTTTGAGAGGTTTTCAAGTTTGCTTATAATTGATTTCAAGGAAGTTTTGTATTCAAGGTGGTTTTTGTTTTACTTTGTTGTTTTTGGTTTTGTATCGGTAGGTTTGGGTTGGGTGGGTTGGCGTGAGGGAATTTACGGATTCTCCGGAGTTGGGAAATTTTTAGCCTCATTTGTAAATATATCATTCCTTTTGGTTCCGGCTTTTTCGCTATTGCCTTCAAGTTTGTCAATAAGTTCAGCTCGCGAAAACCTCATTTTAGAATATGTTTTTTCTTTCCCAATCAAAAAAATAGAGTTTTTCTTGTCAAAGTTTATCTCAATATTTTCTGGAATTATATTGCCTCCGATATTAATTTTGCCTCTCTTTTTCTTCATCTTAAAGTATGATAAGGGAGATTTTCTTTTGTTTTTCAAGATTGTGTTTTTTCTGATTTTGTTTTCTTTTGTTTTTGTTTCTTTGGGATTGTTGATATCGGTTGCTTCTCGCAGCCGTTTGAGAGCTATCTCTTTCGCACTTTTTTTTCTCTTTTTTTTTACTGTTTTCAGTGAGGTTGGAGTTTTAAGTTTTATATCTTTGGCTCGTGTTCCAAATTTTGCTTTTATTTTATTTATTCTTCTTAATCCTGCCGAAACTTTCAGATTAGCGGTAATCTCCTTTTTCTCTCAAACTCTTGATGTTTTAGGACCTTTTGGTCTCTATATATACTACTCCTTTGGAGAGATGATGTGGATATTTTTTGCACTATCTTTATTCTTGATGGGGGCTATTTTTTTCTTTTTGGCTTTTGCTTTGTTCTCAAAACAGAGGCCTTGATTTTTGATTGAGCTCATCTAAGATTGAACTTATCTGGAAAATTTGCCGAAAAAATTTGTTATAAATATTCAATTTAGCAAAAAATAAATTAAAAGATTTTGTTTATGAGAGCTTTTGTCACCGGAGGTACCGGTTTTTTAGGCAGAAATCTTATTGGTCAGCTTTTGAAAAAAGGATATTCTGTTCGCTGCCTTGCAAGGTCTCCTCAGAAAGCAAGGCAGCTCCCGGAAGATGTTGAAATTGTTATAGGAGACATTATGGATCCAAAAACTCTGGATCCTCGTTATTTTAGAGGAATAGATGTTGTCTTCCATGTTGCTGGTCTTATTTCTTCTTACAATCCTTCTGATTATTTTAGGGTGAATGTGGATGGCACAAAAAACTTGATAAAAGCAATTTTGGAATCAGAAAATCGGGTGAAATTTATTTACACTTCTACGCTTGCGTCCGTTGGTCCGGGTAAAGATTCTGAACCAATAAAAGAAAGTGATGAACCTCATCCAGTAGATTTCTATGGAAAGAGCAAAAGAGAAGCGGAGGATTATGTTTTGCTTCACAAAAATATTCTTAATGTTTCAATAATAAGACCTACTGCTATATATGGGAGTTTAGATCTTGGCTTTTTGCCTCTTTTTCAGGTTTCGCTAAAATTTGCATTTCCTCTTATACGCGGATGTCTTTTTTCGCTCGTGCATGTAGCTGATGTTGTAAAACTTCATATCCTTGTTGCTGAAAAAGATGTAAAATCTGGGGAAGCTTATCACCTATCTGACGGGAACAAATATACTTTTGAGCAAATCTATGAAATTCTGAACAGAATCGCTGTTGAAGTTCTATCAAGAAAGTTAAAAAAGGTTGAGTTACCAAGAGAGTTTGTAATAGCTATTGCAAATTTAATAAGACTTATACCAGCTCGCATCTCAAAGCGTCTCAAACTCATCACTCCAGATACTCTTGTAAGAATTGCTCAGAAAAATTGGTATTGCACCTATGAGAAAGCTGAAAGGGAGCTTGGTTTCAAGCCAGATTTTGAGGCTTACCAGGGGTTGCGGCAATCTATTATGTGGTATTGGAAAAGAGTCCCTGCTATAATTTGAGGAGGTATTTTTATGCGAGTTTTAGTCGCATCATCTGAAATATATCCTTATTCAAAAACGGGAGGACTTGCTGATTTTGCTCATGCACTTATAAAAAATCTGAGAAAAAAAGGAATAAATGCTATGGGTATAACTCCGCTTTACAAAACAATAGATAAAGAGAAATTCTCAATAAAAAGTACAGGAATGAGTGTAAAAGTTATTTTAGAGCAGAGAGAATATATTTTTGAAATCTTCAAATCAGAAGATACATACTTTTTTGCAAATCAGGAACTTTTTGGAAGGGATTACATCTACGGTCCCCCCGGAATAGCATATGCTGATAATGACATAAGGTTTGGAGGTTTTTCATGGGCTGTCTCAAAGGCAGTATCAGAAGGAATAATTTATGCCGATGTAATTCATGCTAACGATTGGCAAACCGCACTCATACCAGTTATTTTGAAGGAGGTTTTTCATTCATCCGTCAAAACCGTATTTACCATCCATAATCTCGCCTATCAGGGATATTTTGACAGCAGATTAGTTTATCGCCTCAATCTCCCTCCCCATCTTTATCATATGGAAGCTTTGGAGTTTTGGGGACTTACAAATCTTTTGAAAGGAGGAATTGTTTTTTCTGATTTTGTCACAACAGTAAGTGAAAAATATGCTACCGAAATTTTAACCCAGGAATATGGATGGGGTTTGGAAGGAGTTTTGAACAAATATAAATTTAAACTCAAAGGTATAATAAACGGTATAGACTATGATACCTGGAATCCGGAAACGGACTCCAAGTTATGGTTCAGATTCTCAGCAAATAGTATTGAAGGTAAGTTCTTGAACAAAGAAAAACTATGCGAGATATACAATTTAGACCCATCAAAGCCTCTCATATCTTTCATAAGTAGATTATCGTATCAGAAAGGAGTTCATCTGATATTAGAATCTATAAAAGACATAGCTTACCTTGATGCAAACTTTTTCTTTCTTGGTTCAGGAGAATATGAGCAGGCTTTTTCAGATTTTGCAAACATATATAAAAACATTCGTGTTTCAACTAAATTTCAGGATGAACTTTCAAGAAGACTTTTCGCCTCATCTGATTTTATCCTTATGCCATCTATGTTTGAACCTTGCGGAATAACTCAGATGATAGGAATGAGATATGGTTGTGTTCCTATTGTCAGAAAAACGGGGGGACTGGAGGAAACAGTAAAGGATATAGCAGAAGGTGGTTACGGTATTGTTTTTGATAACCCGACAAAAGGTGAATTTATGTGCGCAATAAAAAGAGCAATAGATTTATATGATAACAAAGAAAAATTTATTGAAAAAGTCAAAACCGTTATGACGCTCGATTTCTCATCAGAAACTATGGCTGAAAAATATATTCAAATTTACAAAAGCTTAATCAGAGCCATTTGATAATTTCAATTTTCATTCTATTTTTTCATTCTATTTCCATTTTCACTCTCTAAAAATTTCCATCTTTATTCTCTCTTTTATCTCATCCACACTCCCTACTCCGCTCACTCTGATTATCTTTCTCCTTTTTTTCTGGTAATAGTCAATAAGAGGTAGAGTTTGTTCCCTGAAAACTTCAAGCCTTTTTTTTACTTTTTCTTCTTTATCATCTTCCCTGATGAAAAGCTCTCCACCACATACATCGCAAATTCCATCAACTTTTGGAGGGTTAAAGTATATGTTATAAACAGCTTGGCAATTTTTACAGGTTCTCCTCCCGCTTATTCTTTTTACTATCTCCTCATCTGGAACATCTAACCATATAACCTTGTAATTTTGTATGTTAATTTTTTGGAAAAGCTCATCAAGAGCAACTGCTTGCGGAATTGTTCTTGGGAAACCATCTAATATAAAACCGTTTTTTGTATCGTCTTTTTTGAGCCTCTCTTCAATAATCTGAATTACTATTTCATCTGGAACAAGAAGACCTTTCCCAACAAATTCTTTTACTTTTAATCCGAGTTCAGTTCCATCTGAAATTGCTTGCCGCATTATATCACCAGTTGCAATATGAGGTATCCCAATTTCTTCTGCTATCATTTTCCCTTGCGTTCCCTTACCGCTCCCCGGAGGTCCAAAAAGTATAACAACGATTTTCCCCTCTTGCATGAAAAAACATTATGTTATCTTTAAAAAAATTTCATTTTCTACTAAAATAGACGGGGAATTATCAATATTTATAAGAATGAGAGAGTGGGAAAAAAGACTTACAATCAAAAAAGGGATTTACAGAATAGCAGGGAGAATAGTTGAAGAACATAACGAAAGTCAATATCAGAAAAAAATAGATTTTTGCCCCTGCTACATAAGAAGATATCTTGAAAGGAAGAAAAAAGAAGAAGAGAAAAAAAGAAGAATGAAGAGTTAAAGAGAAGAAATGCAATTTAAAACTTCATTTCATTTCCCTCAGAACTCTTTTTAGAACTTTTCCAGATGGAGTCATGGGTAATTCATCTACAAAAGCCCATTCCTTTGGTACTTTGTAATTTGCTATTCTTTCACGCAAAAATTTTTCAAGTTCTTTCTCTGAAACCTCGTATCCTTTTCTCAAAACAATAAATGCTTTCACTTTCTCACCCCATTTTTCGTCTTTGACACCAACCACTGCGCACATCTTCACAGCCGGATGTTGCATTAGTACCTGCTCTATCTCAGCAGGATATATATTAACCCCTGCACTTATTATCATATCTTTCTTCCTATCTAAAATGTAAAGATATCCGTCTTTATCAATCTTTCCAATATCACCAGCGGAAAAATATCCTCCCTTTGTCCATTCTTTTGTATAGGTTGGATCTTTGTAATATCCTCTTATAATAAATGGAGATTTTATAAAAATCTCACCCGGAGTATCTGGCGGGCATTCTCTACCACTATCATCTAATATCTTTATTTTATTAAGAGGCATAGGTTTTCCGACGCTTTCTGCTTTCTTAGGAATATCAGAAGGTCTCAAAATTGTATTTATCCCTGTTTCTGTTGATCCATAAAACTCATATAAAATCGGTCCAAAAGTATTTACAAATTTTATCTTGGTTTCTGGATTAAGATACGCAGCCCCTGAAATTACTTTCTTCAAAGATGAAAGTTTTTCTTTCCCAAAAGAATCAAGATTATCCATTATTTCATAAATCATATACGGTACAACAAAAGTTGTAGTAGGCTTGAATTTTGTAACAGCTTCAAAGAAGCTTTCTACCCTAAACCTTGGAAGTATAACGAGAGTTCCACCCAAAGATATGTGGAGTTGAGCAAAAAAGAAAGGCGCACTATGATATAGCGGAGCAACAACAAGATGGATATCATCTTTTGTTATACCAAATTCATAGGCAGCAGTAGCAACAAATAAAAAGGCATAAAGAGGATTTAACTTTCTCGGAGCTCCCTTCGGTTTCCCAGTTGTCCCAGATGTATAAATCAAAATCCCAGATCTTGCTCGTGGAGAAACTCTTATATCTCTTTTAAGAAGCATACCCAAATTTATAGCTTGCTCATAAGATGAGCTTTCAGTACCATCTATTTCAAGCATGATTTTGTATTCATCGCTCTTTTTTACCTCATCTTTGACATCGGCATGATATATCACATTTTTACATCCCGAATTTTGCATTATGTATTTTATCTCTTCTGATTTGAAATGCCAATTAACTGGAATAAGAGAAAGTCTCAACATAACTGAACACAGCCAAACTTCCGGAGCTTCTGGCGTATTTATAGAAATGAAGGCTAATTTTTCTCCTGGTTTTACTCCTTCTGAAAGTAGAAATTTTGCCAAAGCTTCTGCCCTTTGAAAAAGTTCAAGATGGGTTCTCATACCACCATCCCACAAAACAGCGGGTTTATTCCCTCTCCTCTGAGCCGTTTTCCTTAAGGGTTCAATACTACCCATCATTGTTTTGAATACATCAGTGAAAAAATCTTTGTAGCTTAACCCAAGCTGTCTTGTGAACCACCTCAAAACCTTGACTGAATATACAAAATCCGAAATTTTCATACAAAAAAGTTTAATAAAGTTTCATCTGATTTTCTTGTGATTTTCTTGTATTGAATTTTATTTCAATTACAATTTCAAAATTATGGATAGTTCCAGTTTTCTGACTCTAAAATCTGGTCAGATTTTTCTTTATATTTCGCTTTTCACCTCAATTTTCGGACTTATTCTCTCAGTGAAAAAAGATGCAGATGTAAATACGCTTTCAAAAATAGAAAAACTTGTTGTTATTCCTATTTTGCTCTCTTGCGCAAATCTCGTGATAGCACTTGTGAGAGGAGATTTTTTCATAAAGTTTGTAGCCGAACACTCAAACTCACATTTACCTTTGGTTTATAAGATAACAGCTTTGTGGGGCGGACAGGAAGGCTCGCTTTTGTTCTGGTCGCTCCTTCTTTCAATTCAACTCGCAATATCAGGGAAAAAACATCATATATCTTATGCGCTAAATTTTTTTTCGCTCTCCTTTTTTTTGTTCTTAACAACTTTCATAGCAAAAACATTTGAGTTCATCTATCCACCACCAGAAGATGGACGAGAACTTAATCCCTTGCTTCAACACTTTGGAATGGTTCTTCATCCAGTTTTTTTATATCTTGGATTAACAGGAACTATCCTCCCCTTTTCGCTTTACATAAGCAAAATTTTAGGTTTTGAGAAAAATTACAGAAAATGGGCTGTGTTCAATTGGAGCTGGCTTACTTTGGGTATAGTAGTTGGTGGATGGTGGGCTTACTCAGAGCTTGGCTGGGGTGGATACTGGGCTTGGGACCCAGTAGAAAATGCTTCCTTTATCCCCTGGCTCACTCTTACAACATTCCTTCACACCTCAATGCTTGAAGATAAATTTAAGCAACTTAGAACTTTCAACTTCATCCTTGTTGTTCTCACATTCATAACAGCGATGATAGGAACTTTTCTTGTAAGGACCGGAATGTTTATCTCTGTTCATTCGTTTGTTCAAAATCCTGAACTTGGAATAGCCTTTTTGGTATTCGTTGCAGTCATCATATCCTCATCTATATACATTTATTTTTCGCAAAGAGAAAAGTTTCAAGGAAAAGAATTGAAAGTAAAAAGCATTTTTTCAAGAGAGTTTTTTATCCTGCTGGGGACATCTATTTTGCTTACGATGTGGGTAACAGTAGTTTTAGGAACGATTTTCCCTGTGATTTACGAGTCAATAACGGGCGATAAAATATCTTTTGGGAAACCTTATTACAACAAAATTTTCGGTCCCTTATCTTTATTTCTTATACTTTTTATGTCTATTGGACAATATTTGCCCTGGGGTGAAGGAAAATGGAGACTCAAAAATTATATCACTCCGTTTTTGCTTGCACTGATAGTTTTTATACTCCATATTATTTTCTTTGACCTTGAAGTAGCCTCAGCCATACTTTTTATAAGTTTTGGAATTTTTGTAATTTTGCGGGAATTCATAAGAGACGGGATAAAACCGGGGAGGATATTTCCTATGATTTCTCATATTGGATTTTTCATTTTGTGTTCTGGAATTGCTTTCTCTCAACTTCTTTATAAAGAAGGAGAATTCGGGATGCTCCCCGACGAGCAAGTGGAATTTCACAAATACAAAATAAAGTTTTTGGGATTGGAAAATTCAAAAGGTCCGAATTGGCAGGGTTTGAAGGCAAATTTTGAGGTTCAAGAGAACTCAAAAAAATTCAAAATTTCATCAGAAAAAAGGATGTATCTTACATGGGATGAACCAACAACGGAAGCGGGAATAAAATACGGCTTGTTTGAAGATTTTTACATAGTTTTTGTAAAACTTGAAGAAGGCAAAGTTTTTGTGAAAGCTTGGCACAATCCAGCAGTATCTTTTATATGGATTGGAACAATTGTGATGTTTATAGGAGGTATTGGAAAATTTCTCAAAAAGACCTTTGAAAAAATAAAAAGAAAAGAAAATTGAAAAGGAAAGAAAAACGAAAAGAAAAAGAGAATTGAAAAGGAAAGAAAAAGAAAATGAAAAAAACGAATGAAGAAAAACTCAAAATTTTTCACAAAAATTTTTTTGAAAATTTTAAAATAAAATCAGAATAAATAGAAGTAAATTTGTCTTGCTATTTGCTCTATGCGGTAGCAAGACAAAAAATAAAAACAAAAAGGAGGTGAAAAGAAAAAATATGGATGAGATCAAAATTAGTGTTATGGGTATCAGCATATCACCTTCATCAAGAACTGGATTAGCAATTGGAGTTGACTTCCTAAATAAACTAAAATTCAGGAAAGCAGGAAGGAAAAAGGAAGAAAAACCTAATAGAATAAAATTTTTTTGCTGCGGGGGAATATTAGGAAGCTTATTAATAATATCAGCGTGTACATCTCCATTCAGTATTCCTGCACTGTCGTACAGTTTATATACAAGATGGAATGTTGAAACTTTATTTTTTCAACCAGAATTAGGACCACGACTAACTGCAAACTGAGTTTTTGGAATCATATCAACATCATTATTAGATTTAACATTACCAGAAATTACACAGAGGTTAAATATTAGTAATACCACAACTCAAATTACAACTCTCACTAATACTAATAACCTACTAAGATTGAATATTTCAGGATTTTATAGAAATTATTGCAGCAGTATTATAGGAGTGAGTTGGTTATTTAAGCACCTCGGTTGGTGGGGATTTTGATTAAAAATAAAAAGAAGGAGGTGAAAAAACATGAAAGAAAAGCTTAAAAGAGTAAAGTTTTTAACCTTGGCAGGAATATTAGTTGGTTCACTAACTCTGATGGGTTGTATAGCTCATCCCTTGGTTGGACTAATATATACTGAATGGAATGCACATGCTGGTTTTTTCCCGCAGGAAATTGGTTCCAAACAAGCCGAAACATGCGTTTCAAACGTTCTTGGATTGATATCAACTGGCGATGCGAGCGTTTTGGAGGCAGCAAGAAAAGCTGGTATAAAGAAAATAACATCTATTGACTACAAAATGTCAAATGTTCTTGGGTTTTATGGAACTTACTGCATTGTTATAACTGGTGAGTAAAAATTATAAACTATATGTAAGTGGGGCCGTAGCTCAGATGGGAGAGCGCCGGAATCGCACTCCGGAGGTCGGGGGTTCAAATCCCCTCGGCTCCACTTACCTAAATGCTAACCACAACAGAAGAAAAACAAACTGAAAAACAAAAAACAAATAAAAGCAAAACCAAAAACAGCAAAAAAAATATTCTTTTTATAATCCATACAGATAAAGAAGAAGAGATAAATTTTGTAAAAGAACTTTCAGCTAAGCTCAAAGAAAAAGGAGCACAAATCCATTTTTTCCTGATGAGCAGAGGCGTAAAGTTCGCTCACAAATTCCAGGGAGAAAACACAGCTTTGTGTTCAAGAAATGCCTCTGAATTCTCATTAAGCCAAAATGATTTACCTTTTATAAATTTTGCAAGCCAATACGAACTCTCTTACATGATAGAAAACTCAGATACCATAATTGCTTTTTGTTGAATAAAATTGAAACTTTGAATTTTAGGGTTTAATTCTCAAAAGTAAAGTAATTATTCCGGCAATAGTGGTTGCCCACAAAGTTATATATACTCCCAAAATCCAATAAAGATTTCTTCTTTGTTCCTTTTTTAGCTCACTTATTTCGTTCTCCACCTTCTCCACTCTTTTTTCCAGTCTCCGAATTTCTTCTTTTACGAATTGTTCTAACCTCTGAATATCTTCCTTTGTAGATTGTTCTAATCTCATAATATCCTCTTTTGTAGATTGTTCTAATCTCATAATATCCTCTTTTGTAGCCACTTCTTTTTTCTTTGATTCTATATACTCAATGAGAAGTTTTGCCTCATTTTCCCCTAACTTACCCTTTAAAGCCTCGTAAATCTCTATTTGTGAAATCTCTTTCATAAATGTAAAATTTAAAATTCTAAAATACAAATTCAAAAAACTTAAAAATTAAAGGTCTTATGATTTAATTCTCAAAAACAGAGTAATAATTCCGGCAATAGTAGTTGCCCACAAAGTTATATATACCCCCAAAATCCAGTAAAGGTTCCTCCTTTGTTCTTTTTTCAAATCATTTATATCACTCTCCACTTTCTCTACCCTCCTTTCTAATCTCCGGATTTCTTCCGTCGTAGATTTTTCTAATCTTTGAATTTCTTCTCTTACGAATTTCTCTAATCTTTGAATATCTTCTTTCGTGGATTTTTTCAGCTCCCTTACGATCTCCTCTAATCTCTGAATATCCTTTTTTGTAGATAGTTCTGCTCTTTGAATATCCTCTTTTGTAGATTGCTCCGCTCTTTGAATATCCTCCTTTGTAGACTTTTCTATTCTTTGAAGCTCTTCTTTTACGAATTCTTCTAACCTTCTTACAATTTCTTCTAACCTCTGAATATCTAACCTCTGAATATCCTCCTTCGTAGCGACTTCTTTCTTTTTGAGTTCTATATACTCAATAAGAAGCTTTGCTACATCTTCCCCTACTTTTTCCTTTAAAACCTCATAAACCTCTATTTGTGAAACTTCTCTCATAAATGTAAAATTTAAAACTCTAAAATACAAATTCAAAAGAAGTTAAAAAATTCTTGTGTATTCGTGATAAATTTATTACTTTATTGGACAAATTAAAGGTCTTATGGTTTAATTCTCAAAAGTCCGTCTCCTAACTCTTTTTGCTGTTTTGAATTATCTTTGCTCCACTACTTGCTACATTACTTTCCCGTCTTGTTGGAGAAAAACTTTGAGATCATCTTTTGACATCTGTAAAGCTGGTTCAATTCCGAGCTTCACGAAAACCATAACACGAGCCATTTCTTCATCAAATAAATCATCCTCATTCTGAACATCATCAAATGATGATAAGATGGTATTTATCTCCTGGTTTATCCTTTCAATTATTTTTATTCTTTCAATCTCTTTTGATTTGTCGTATTTTGCCCACTCAGACCTCAAAGATGGATCCAAAAATTCTGCCCGAGCTAACATAACATCATAAAGCGCTTTGGCAAATCCTTTGTCTTTCTTTTTCATAAGCTCAATTACTTCGCCAAGGCTCAAATTTTTCTGTTTTGCAGCATAATAGATGGAATTCCCCCTACCAAAACCTATATTCCCCTTACCACACAGGAGAGAAAAATCAGGATGAACCCCAAAAGACAATGAAAGAGCAATCTTCATTATCTCTTTCAAAGATATGTCTATGTATCCGTAAAATTTGAGTTGTGAGATGAATTTTACAAATTGTAAAGCATCGGGTCTCAAATAAAACTGTGCAGGCGGATTCCTAAAATACCACCATATTTCCCCCATCATCCAAAGTTCAAGAATGCTTTCTTCCTCATAAACATCACTTATTTTCGCTTCAATATCTGTTCTGAGCCTTTCAGGTAGGAGATCTATAAAACCTTTCTGGAAATCTCTGAAAAATAATATTGGTCTTATTATATAAGCTATTGCGTTCAGACGATCAGAAGGTGAAACACCATAATACCTTCTTCTAAATTCCCGATAAGCTGACGGAGGAATAAGAGTAGATGCAAGGACCCTACCAAGCGGCGTAATTTTTCCATTCCTTATACATCCAGCGTCTTCTAAAATAGATATAACTTTTCCGATATCATAGTTAAAAGTAGTTTTCATAAAAGAAAGAACTCTCTTTATTTCCTCCTCGGCTCTTTTCTTATCTTTCAGTTCTATATCAGATGATACAATAATTCCCAAGGTAATAAGTGTTATCGCATCAAGATCGGTTATCTTCCTTTCCCTATCTTCACCCTGAATAAGTTTCTGCAAAGAAGTTCTGGTATCTGGGGATTCAAAAAAATTTTTAAGTTCTCTTTTGAGCAAACTCTCACCGGAAAGTGGTATTATACGAGAAATCCCTTTCTGAGAAATTCCAAATCTTCCTACCCTCCCCTCCATCTGAATTATAGTAGATGTATCTGGTAGAACTTTTGCCATCCAATTTCTGACAATAATAAAGGCTTCATCAGCGGGAAGATTTACACCATAAGCCATAGTTTGAGTTGAAATTAAAAATTTCAAATTACCATCTCTGAAAGCCTCCTCTATTTTAACTCTCTCCTCATAAGGAATATCTGCATTGTGAAAACCTGCAACGGCTTCCTCTAGGGGAACATTCACCGTTTTCTCAAAAGGAACAGTTTCGTTTGCAATACCATATCCCTCTTTGTAAAATTCTTCAAGAATCTTCCATCCCAAAGATTTTTTATACACAAAGATTATAACCTTCGGACTTTTTGCAAGAGCAACTGCGACTTTAAAAATTCTTCTTGGTAACTCATCCTTTATTTTAGAACCAAAAATTCTCTTCTCTATTTCAGAAAGCGGTTCAACTATCCTTTCAAGAGGAACAGGTCTCCAAGATGAGAAGAAAAGTTTAGCAGAAAGCCAATCTGAATATTCTTCCGCGGCTTCACGAGGAACGGTCGCAGACAAAGCAAGAATATTTTTCCCTCTCGCTCTAAGATGGGCTATTATTTCCTCAAGAGTTATTCCCCGAGTTCCACCAAACATAAGAAAATGAACCTCATCTATACATATAGCTTCAGCATCTTCAAACCATGAGCTTCTTGACCTTATCGCAGAAAGGAAACTTTCGTATGTTGCAACCACATATTCGGTCTGAGGTGGTTTGAAATCAAACCTATCTCCTGTTCTCAAAGATACATTTTCACGACCAAATATTTTTTGAAACTCCCTGAATTTCTCATCACAAAGAGATTTTGTTGGAGCAAGATAAATTTTTCTACCCTTGAATTTGGAGAAAAAAATGTAAATTATTCCTGTCTTTCCAGCAGATGTCGGAGCAACGCACAAAGCAGATTTGTCTTTTACTGGATCCCAAAAATATAGGAAAGCAGTTTGAAGTGGATTGAGAAAATCATAAGGCAAAGTAAATTCCAACTGAGATACTTTTGGACAATCTTTGACAAATCTCTGATTTTTCTTTCCCTCCCTGTAAATTACGGCAAATCCACCCTGCTTGGTAAAATAAGATTCTTCCGATATGACTATTATTTCAGACATATCTTATAATCACTCAATTATTGCCCAATGCTACTCCCTAACTTTAACTATTATTATCTTAATGAACTCAATTAATGAATTCAATATTAATTAATAGTCTATTGTTAAAAATTTGTTATTTCATTAAAATAAAAAAATTATTTATAGAAAGATTTTAGTATGCACAGGTGTTTGAAGATTGCTATCAAACCTTCTCGTGAAATAAGATGGCTTTGCTTCAACGCTGGAAAACTTTTCAACTGTGCTAACTACCTCATCAAAACTGGTTCTGCTAAACCTAATATCTATGACCTTTATAATAAACTCTCTTCTAACTTCTTCAAAATTAACCTACATTCCCAAAACTACACTCAAAGTATTCTCTCATGTCGTCAGGGGTTGGTTAAACTTTTTTGATTACCTCAAAAACCCTCATAAATATCCTCATCCTGTTAAGCCTCCCAAATTCAAAAGCAAGAAAAATTGTCTCCATATTGTATCATTCCAGATATAAAAATTGATGGCTCCACAATTATTCTTTGCTATCCTAAAAACCATAGAACAGGAAAAGGTAGAAGGAAAAAAAGTGATTTGAATTTTATAAGTATAAACACAAATCTTGATTTATCTCAACTACATATATCAGAGGTCAATATAGTTCCAAAATATGGAAAATTCTTTGAGCTACAAATCATTTACAAGAAGAAAAAGGAGAAGGAAAAGAAAAAAGAGGAAGGAAAAGAAAAGAAGGGAATAAATGCGCTTATCACAAATCATAGTAATGATGTTGGCAATAACAACGATAAAAAAGAAATAAATTTGGTATGCAGGAAAAAAATAAGGAAGATGGCGTTAGATCCGGGAGTTTCAAATTTCTTCTCTGTTGTTATTGAAGGTGTGAAAAAAGGCTTCTTGATAGATGGAAAGATATGGAAATCTCTGACAAATTTCAGGTTGAAAACAATATCAGAGTTAAAAAGCAGACTTGACAACATTTTGAACAAAGCAAAAAAGATGGCACAAGAAAGCTTGATTTTTTTATTTCCTGCTCCATATTTTCTTGTTCATAGACTTGAAGAAAAAATAGCAAATTTATGGTATAAGATAGCAAAGGTGAATGAGGATTTTGCGCACAGGGTAGCAAAGTATATTTTGGCATTAGCTTTAAAGTATAATGTAAAAGAAATTGTAATAGGAGATGGATTCAGAAAAAAAAATAAGCCATCAGTGATGAGAGATATAGCAAATCAGCTTTGGATGAAGCCCCACATGGCAAAGTAGTAGAATATCTCAAATATTTATGCAAGGAACACAAGATAAAGCTGAAAATAAAAGATGAAAGATATAGTTCTGGTGTGGACAGTGCAGGAAGCACTGTTCCAAAAACAAAAACAAAGACAAGGATGGGTATAAGAAAAAAGATAAAAGAATACACACCAGAACGGAGGATAAGGAGGGGATTATATAAGTCTTCTTGTGGTATATTAAACGCAGACATAAATGCAGCAAGGAACATAGGAGGAATAAGAGGGGAAGAGGGTTTGAGAGATGTAGAGAGAGTATATCTTTATCAGAAGAGAAAAAGTAATGAGGGAATAGGGAAAGGTAAGGATAGTAAAGGTAGCCCGGTAGAACGGGTAGAAGCTGTGGCAGTGGCTAAGGGGAGTAAGGTTCGCCTGGGTTTTGAACCAGAGCGAATAAACCTCTCCTGAACCCATTGTTTTTTAACAATGGGCTGTTAATGAATGATTACATTTTATTTTTTCTTATTCTTTCAGATTTCTAAACATTCATTCATAAAACCTCGCAAAATTTTAAAATAAAAACAAATGACAGAAAAAGATATAGCAAAAATTAGGAAATTTTCAAGATTTACCTTTCCTTTTGATTTTCCACGAAAAGATGATGAAATAGACACAACAGAGAAGCAACTGCAAATCATAATAAATATTCTCAAAAGAGGGGGAGAAAATTTAAGGAAATTTATTATCTCATCTCTTTACGCCCTTGATATAATTTCATTCTTTTCAGAAGGGGGGGACTTTCTATCTCTTGATGAAACGAGAACAAAAAGACTTCTTATAAAGCTGACAACATCATCAAGAAAAACACCACAAAACATTTTCAGAGTTCTGAGGTTTATCTCAACAATTTCTTTTTGGGACTCCTTCGGGAACGAAAAAATAGGTTTCAAAATACCTCAAAGAAGAGACGATATACCAAAGATTTCTTGGGAAATTCCAGAAGAAGAACCAAAAATCAAAATAGAAGGATACAGGGGAGTAAAATGGGATATTGAAAGAATAAAATTTGGGAAATTCGTAAGGAGAGATATAAGAATAGTCTCTGATGTGATAGTGGTAGGTTCAGGAATATCAGCAGGTATAATATCAGAAAGACTGACAAGAGAAGATATATCAGTTTCAATATTGGAGAAAGGGTATTTTATAGATGCAGAAATTCCTTCAGTTTTTCTTTCACAAAGCTCAGAGCTTCTGGGCATGTTCCCTGTGTCTTCAATAGCAAACATAAATGCATTTTTTGGTAAAGGAATTGGAGGGCTCGGGAATTTATCTTTTTCTATATTTGAAAAAATGCCAGATGATGCAAAGGAGATTTGGAGAAAATTTCATGGAGTATCAACAAAAGAAATATTTCTTGACTTTGCAACAAAGGAAGCAGAAGAAGTCATAAATTCAAAAGGAAACGGTAACACGACCTCAAAAAGTGAAACCATAGAAAAAATATCAGAGTTTTTCAGAACAGAACCCAAAAGTTTCAACAAGATAAAAGGTGAGAAAGTTAATTTATTAACAGGAGAAGAAGTTTTCTCACCTGAAAAGTTAATAAAGTACGCAGTTCATTTCGGAGCAAACTTATATCTTGGATTTGAAGTAGAAAAAATTTCTCGTGGTAAAAAATGGTTTGTTGAGGGCAAAATAAAAGACGAGTTCGGGAACACAAAGGCAAATTTTATCGCAGAAGCAAAAGCAGTTTTTTTATGCGGGGGACCATACGGTAATACAAAAATACTCTGGAATTCAGGTTTTAAAGAGAAAACTTTGGGGAGAAAAGTAAAAATTCATCCAGCAGGTTTAATAACAGCAATATTCAAATCTCCGCAAGAACAAAAAGATTCCTCAAACTACATTGAACTATCAAAAGAAGGAATATTTATAAAAGAAATAAAGTTAACTCCAGGGGTTTGGTCATCCATTTTCCCCAGTATGTTTGGACCAGATCTTGTAAAAACATCAAAAAAATATCCATTTTCAAGAACTTTTATTTTCTGGTTCAGAGAAGCAGGAGAATCTTACTTTGTAAAAACTCCGTTCGGTGTTATGTTGAGAACAAATTTGAAAGGAGAAGATATAGCAAAGTTTTTGTTCGCAATAAGAGAAATTTCTTTAGCTCTGCTCTCTTGCGGAGCAAGAGAAATTTATCACCCTATAAGGTCAGTTCCACCATTTACCTCCCCAGACGATATAAATAATTCAAACATAGAAAAAGTAAAACCAAATCAACTTGAAATTTTAAGTATATTCCAAACAGGAGGATGTCCGATTGGATTTTCATCTGATACTGGTCTGTGCGATTCAACAGGAAGAGTTTTTGGTGAAAAATCTCTTTTTATATCAGATTCAAGTTCCCTACCAGACTCAGTTTTAGTACCTCCGATGCTCACATCAGCATCAGTTGCTATGCTTTCTGCAAATTCATTTATTGAAAGAAAAAATTTCATTTTAAAGTAAGTGTAAAGTTCACAAAAGTAATCAAAAAAATACTACTCAATAATAAGTAAAAATAATAAGTCTAAAAGATATGGATGATAAAGAAATAGAGTTTGCTTTAAGTTGTGCAAAGGAAGCAGCAAAAATAGGGGCGAAAATCATAAAAAAATATTTCCTTGAAAAACCAAAAAATGAAATAGAGATGAAAGGAATAAGCGATTGGGTAACGGAAGCAGATAAAAAGTCGGAAGAGGAGATCAAAAAGTTTTTACTATCGGAATTTCCAGCAAATTTTTTGGGAGAAGAATTCGGCTCTGTCAGATCAACTAAAAAGAACATCAGCTGGATAGTCGATCCACTTGATGGAACAAAAAATTTCACAAAAGGAATAGATATTTTTTGTGTTTCCATCGCATTAAAAGAGGAAAATAGTATCAAGGTTGGAGTTGTTTTAGATGTTATGCGTGATGAGATGTTCTATGCTTGTGAAGGTTTTGGAGCATTTTTGAATGAAAAGAAAATATCTGTCTCAGAAAACTCTGATTTTTCGTCTGCACTAATAGGAACTGGAATGCCTTTCAGAATAAAAGAATTTGTAAATCATTATCTTGAAAGCTACAAAGAAATTTTTTTGAAAGGAGCAGGTATAAGGAATATTGGGTCCGCTGCTCTTGAGATATGTTATGTAGCTTGCGGAAGACTTGACGCATTCTGGGAGTTGGGGCTTTCTCCATGGGATATGGCAGCAGGAGCTCTTATCGTAAGTGAAGCTGGTGGAGTTGTTTCAGATTTTTGGGGAAAACAAAATTGGCTTGAAACAGGCTGCATAATAGCATCAAACAAAAAACTCTACGAACCTTTACTCTCAATAATATCAAAACATTTTGAGAAAATATAAAAATTGCAAAATTGCATCTGATTTGAATTGACAAAATCTGTACTGATTACTCTATGATCCTTCAAGTTCCTTTAAAATTTTGTCAATTTCCTTTTGCAAAATTTCTGGATTTTCAATATTTTCAACTATTATTTTCACATAACTTTCTTTAAACACAACAAAACCATTTTCTAAAACATCAAAGTATTTTTCAAATGCTTGTAATAGCTTCCTGTATTTTTCTCTATTTTTTGTTCGTGAACTCTGAATTTTTTTCTGAAATTCTTCTACATTAAACACTGCATAAGGCACCTGAATTATTTTCATCTTTCTTTTACCTGGGCGAGCTTCTTTTCTGTGGGTTATTTTTGCAATCTGAAAGTAAATTTCGCCAACTTTTGCATCTATGCCTTTCATATCCAATTCCGCATTACATTCTATCTTAAAATTCTTACCTTCCTTCTCACAAACATATTCAAAGATGTAGCAGAAATCCAGCTGAGTAAGTATTGAAATCCAAGTTCTATACATTCTCGCCTTAAATCCTTTTTTAAACCAGTCATTTTCTTCAAGAGTTCTATTAAAGTAGTATTTTTTAAATCTTTCTAACGCTTTTTTACTTTCTTGATCCTCATTTATTTCTCACCAGAATTTTTCAAACCATTCTTCAAAGCCAAGAAATTCTCTCTTCTCCCAATAGTATTTATAGATTGAGTGAAGCGGAAGAATTTCCTTCGGTAAATCTTGCTCTACCCATTTTATATCTTTAAGCTCTTCTCTATACTTTACAACCGGTATCTTTCCAAGAAAATCACGGAATCTGTATAAATCACTTTCTTTCGTATTCTTCATATTTTTCTTATCTGATCAAATTCTTTTTTAGTTGGCAGAGGAATGCTTTTTATTTGTGTGATACTCAGATGATAAGTAATTTCCCTATAAACATCCTTTATATATCTTTTTACATAATCGGAGATCAAATATTCTACTATCTCTTCATCTGATAAGTCAAATTCTCTACTCATCAAATCATTTTTTCTTATAAGGTGATAAACATCTCCCATCCAAGGATAACATTTTTTATCTATTGCTGATGCTACTTTTCCATCTTTTCTAAATCCTAATCCTACAACTATATGCGGGAATCCAAAATAAGCTCTCAGTTTTTTTATATCTGATTTTTTAATCCAATAACCAGAAAGATTTTCGTATTTTATATCACCACAAGTGAGGTTCTTGCTACTCAATATTGGTAGAAACTCATCCCCAGGACACATTTTACTTTTAACAACATAGGGACTATTTTTGATTTCAGGAGTTCGCGGAGAGATTTTGACTTCATAAATATCACCCACTTTATATCTGCACAAATTTTCTAAAAAGAGAGAAAAATCAGTTTTAAAGGTTATTATTTCTCCTTTCCAATTTTCATTAAAGCTAACAGGAATAATCTTTCCCTCCTTATATTCAAGTAATTCAAATTTATGAGAAATTTTAGTAGATTTGGTGAAAATTAAAATCACTGTTGATACATCTGCAAAAGGCTTAAAAATATCCGAACCCATATATATAATTCGTGTTTTTCCGTTCTGAGACAAAAATTTCCTGAGTTTTTTGAATTCATCAAGGATCAAAAAAGTTGCAGGAATAATAAAGATCAAATAACCCCCTTCCTTCAATAGCCTAACCGACTTTTCAACAAAAGCACCATAAACATTATATTTCCCAAACCATGTACTGAACAATGCTTTATACTTTTTCTTTGTATCCGGATCAACTTTTATTGTGTAGTGATCAGATAAACTCGGAATCCCATAAGGAGGATTACCTATTACTAAATCAAATTGATAACCCGGATCAAAAAGCAAAAAATCTGATCTTACGATTTCTATTCCTTGAGATTTAGAGGAAATTGCTTGCCTGAAAATCTCTTCATTTATCTCAACCCCCAAAAGCTTTGCATTCAAATGAGGATATCTTTCCTTTATCTTTCGCAAAAACTGAGTCAAACCGCACGCAGGTTCAAGGATATAAATTGTCCTTTCAGAATTTGACAAAAGTTCTTGTGGAATTAATTCAACCATAAAGTCAACTACCCAATCTGGTGTAAAAAATATACCAAAATCTTTTCTTCGGCAAATCAAATGACCAAAATCTGGAAACAAACTATTTTTCGCATTACCAAACACTACAAAATTTCTATTTAAACTAACTTAATTTTCTTACAAAAACTACAAAATTTCAATTCAAAAATAAAATAAAAGCTTTATGCTAAAAATAAAGCAAGCTCTCATCTCAGTGTACAACAAAGAAGGAATTGTTGAATTAGCAAAAACTCTGGCTGAATTAGGAGTAGAAATTTTTGCTACCGGCGGAACAGCAGATGAAATCAGAAAAGCTGGTATAAAGGTAAGATGGACATCTGAACTTACAGGATTTCCTGAAATACTCGGTGGTAAAGTCAAGACTTTGCATCCAGACCTATTCGCAAAAATATTGGCAACAGAAGAAGAGGCAGAAAAGCTCGGAATTGAAAGATTCCAACTCCTCGTAGTGAATTTATATCCACCAGACAAAGAACCAGATATAGGAGGAGTATCTTTGATAAGAGCTGGAATAAAAGCTCAAGACAGAACACTGGTTTTAGTCTCACCAGAAGATTACAACCTTCTGAGGCTCATACTTAAAAATACAGGAGGAGTTCCAGATGATATTTTACGAGAACTTAACAAAAAAGCTGCTTTTTATGTTGTAAAATATCAGCTTGAAAATTACAAAGAATATTTCGGTTACGATGTTTTACCCTATGTTTTTGAAAAATCGGGAGAGCTAAAATATGGAACAAATCCTCAAAGGAAAGCATATGTTCTAATAAATTATGGATATCCACCTGATTTTGAAGCTCTAAAAAACAATTTATCTTTGAACAATCTCTATGATGCTGATTCTGCCATAAGATGTGCCCTATCTTGTGGAAGAGTTTTTCCTGATAAAGTTTGTGCTTGCATAGTAAAGCACGGCTCACCTTGCGGCGTTGCTCTTTCAGATGAACCAAAAGAAGCAATATCAAAAGCATGGGAAAGCGATCCAAAATCTGCATATGGGGGGATTTTAGCAATATCGTCTTTTTTTCCAGAATACGCAGTTGATGCTCTAAAAGATAAGTTTTTGGAGGTCATAGTAGCTCCATCTTTTGATGATTTGGCTCTACAAAAGCTATACAAAAAAAGAGCAAGAATAATAAGATCGGGGGAAAACTTCACAAAAAAAATAATAGAAATAAAAAGCTCAATGGGAGCCTTCACATACGAAGAATACTCAGATAATGAAGAGGATATAAAAGAAGAAGATATGAAACCTAGTTGGGATTTTGATTTTTCAGAAAATGAAATAAAAGAACTTTTATTTGCATATCAGGTTGCAAGATTTGTAAAGTCTAACGCAATAGTGATTTCAACGAATTTTCAAACTATTGGAATAGCAGGGGGATTCACATCACGAGTTGATGCCACGGAATTTGCCATAAAAAAAGCGAAAGAATTTATCTCAGGAAAGAATAACACTCCGCAAAAACTTTTTGTGGCTTCCGATGGATTTTTTCCCTTCCCTGATTCAGTGGAAATTCTGAGAGAAAATTTCAAGGAGCAAGATATTTTCGTCGCTCAACCTGGCGGATCAATAAGAGATAAAGAAGTGATAAAAAAAGCGGAAAATCTGAACATAAAAATGTTTATAACAGGGAAAAGATGCTTCAGACACTAACTCAGATTCATTTTTTCTCTCACTAACTCAAATTTCTTCTTTTTTCACTAAATCAGATTTTTTTCTATTATATTTATCCTCTTTGCTCTATTGGTATATAGTTTTGCTCTTCTGGTCCAACATAAATTACTCTTGGTCTAAAAATTCTATTGTCTTTGAGCTGTTCAAGTATATGAGCAACCCACCCTACTATTCTACCTGTTGCAAACACAGGAGTAAACATGCGGGTTTCTATTCCAAGATAACTCATAACTATACCGGAATAAAAATCAACATTAGGATATATGCCTTTTGAACCGAGGTTTTCTATCATGAACTTTTCTATTCTTTTTCCTATTTCAAGCCAGTTTTTCACATCGCTATTTTTTTCAGCCAATTTTTCAGCTATTGATTTCAAAACTGCTGCTCGCGGATCGTAGTTTTTATAAACCCTGTGTCCAAATCCCGGAATTTTTTCCTTCCTTTTTAGCTTTCTTGCAACAAATTCCTCCGCTCTATCAGGAGTTCCTATTTCAAAAAGCATTTTCATAACATCTTCATTTGCTCCGCCATGCAAAGGACCTTTCAAACTCCCAATTGCCGCAACAACAGCAGAATAAATATCTGTAAGTGAAGATATGACAGTACGGCACGAGAAAGTAGAAGCGTTCATTTCATGTTCTGCGTGCAGAATAAGTATTATATCAAAAATTTTCTCATCTTCATCAGAAGGAATTTCACCTTTCAACATGTATAACCAACTCGCAGCCATAGAAAGATTATCACGAGGCCTTATTGGCTCCAAACCTTTTATGGCGCGACCTATAGCAGCTGTTATAGTGTGTAACTTTGCTATAAGCCTTAATGCTTTTCTGTAATTTAGATCTTCTGAATGAATATCAGCTTCCTCGTCAAAAATAGAAAGATAATCAACAGCAAGTCTGAGCAAACTCATAGGAGAAACTCCATACCTTGCAGAGCTCACAATAAGTGAATAAACTTCATCCGGTATTTCCCTATAAATATAGAGGTTATTTTTGAACTCGTAAAGTTCTTTTTCTGTCGGAAGTCTTTCATGAAGCAAAAGAAAGCAAGTCTCTTCATAAGTTGAGTTTTGAGCAAGTTGTTCTATTGGAATTCCAACATAAGCAAGATAACCTCTCTCCCCATCTATGAAGGATTTTTTAGACTCTCCTATTATAACTCCCTCAAGACCTTTTGAATATGAAGGTTTCCCATTTTTCCCTGCTTTTTCCGATACATAAGACATATTCTCTTTCCTCCTTTCTCTGTTATAAAAATTTAGACTGAAAAAAAACTTTTGGCTTTTAGCGATTTTTTACTTGAATTTGCTTTCAAATTCATCAAGACCACAACCGAAAAGTTCAGCAACATTTATTTCTTCTTTCAAAATTTTTGCATACTCCAAGTAATATGAAAGGGCTCTCATCACATAAAATCTTGTTTGCCTGTAAGGGATGTTTTCTAAAAAAATTTCCGGATTTGAGCAATATAAATTTTTGTTATCTTGAATCCACCTCCTCACAGGACTTGGACCAGCGTTATAAGCAGCTATTGCTAAAATCCATGAACCAAACATTCTTTTCAGCTTTGAAAGATAGTAAGCTCCCGCAAGTATATTCGCAGATGGTTCAAATAAAAAATCCTTCACAAAAGGTAATCCCCAATCAGAAAAAATTTCCTTCGCAGTAGACGGTATTATTTGCATAACACCCATCGCATTAGCGGAAGAAACGGCAGAAACATCAAAATGCGACTCTATTAATGCTATGGAAAGCAAAAGAGATATCGGAATCCCAAATTCTCGGGATGCCCTCAAAAAATCTTCATAAAAAGCAATAGGAGGGGGTTTATAAACAGCAAATGTAGATCTGAAATCGTGAGGCGGAGCAAAATACTTGAAAAAGCCAAAAGATATAAGCCATCTCTTCTCCTCTTCCGTTAAATTCCACGAATTTAAAATCGTCCTAACAACCTGCTTAGCCCTTGAATCTGCAAGATATAGCTTCAAAAAATATAAATCTTCAATACGCTCAGACGGAGGTGTCAGAACAAAAGAAAAAGAGAATCTATCATTACTAACCATATCAGGTCCGGATATATCTGATGGTTTTAGGCGGGAAGAACCTTCTTTATATTTTTCTATAAGGAAAATAAAGCCATCAGGTTGAAAAGAAACTTTTAGCCCAAATATCTTATTCAGAATATATTTTGCTCTTTCACTTATATCTTTATGAGGGCTCCGAGAAGCTTGATAAAATAAATTATACGCTTCCGATGTCAATCCAGTAAGATATTTTTCAATTCCAATCTTTATAGCTAAATCACCTGCAAGTCGCTCCCCAGAAAATCTTCTTATATATTCCACCGCATAACGTTCAAAATTAATCAAATCAGGATTTTTTTTCCTTGCATAAGAAAAAATCAAAATGATATATAGCCTTTCAAGGTCTTTTGAGTCTGTAATTTTTTCTGTGAGCTTTTCAGCAAAATTCAATGCTCTATCATAGTCTTGAAGAGCAAAATATATTCTTGATTTTGTAAAATCATCCTGTGTCCATTTTAACGCAAGATCATAAAACCCTTTTTCAAACAGAAATTGAGCAATGTCCTCCCGATCAGAATATGAAAGGAATTGAGTAGCTGGACCCCCAAATATTCTCAGAGAAAAATCTTCAATTCTATTCAACCTATCTGAGTAGTCTATATAATCAACGGGATCTAAAATATTCTTCACATAATTGACGAGATTTCTCTTTATTTTCTCTCTTATCTCTCCAGCTTCCCTTAATCTTCCACGATCCTCCAAGTATACAATTCTATCCAAATAACAAAAAATTATGACCTCAAAAATCTCTGGAATAGCTCTGCTCGGAGATTCATTTTTCTCTACATGTTCACAGATTGATCTATCTCCTTCTTGAAACGATATGACATCAAGGTTCTGCAAAACATACTTGTAGAAAGGAAATGATGTATCACGAGTGAGAGTAAGAAAATATTTTTTTGCTCCATCATAAATCCCCAAAAGCATTTGATTCCTACCTATGTAATATCTTGCAAAATCATGAAAAATGGTCTCTAACCCGCTTTTTAGGAGAAAAAAAGATGTATCAAGAAAAGTTTTATCGCTGAGAAGTTTTAAACCATATGCAAACTCAGAGATATTTATCTCCTTATCTTTAACTTTTCTTTCTATCAACTTTGCATACAAAGATGAGAAAGGAAATATCGGGGGAAAAAGAATTAAGCTCATTAGAAAGAAGATGAAGGGAAAAGAAATAATTTTCCTTATCGTTGGTTTTCTTCCATAAATCATACGAAAGAAAAATATCTAAAAAAATTTTATTCATTCACACGTAGCAATTCAATCATAGCTGCAATAAGCATAAATAGTTCTTCAAACAGTTATTATTATTTATTTATCTTAGTTTTTTACCTTTAATTATTATGGCAAGAGAGATTGCATTTTTTGGACTTGGCAATTTGGGAAGAGCAATAGTAAAAAGAATGAAAGAGGTCATATCTGATGCGGATTTTTATGTATGGACACAAGATGTCTCACGAGCGGAACTTTTTGCCTCTGAAATAGGAGCAATAAGAATAATAAAACCCGAAAGAATACCAAAAAGTATAAGATATATATTTTTGTGCCTTTTTGATAGTTTAGCAGTCCAGAACATATTAGAAAAAATACCAAAAGATGGGAAAGTAATAGTGGATTTTACAACAAATCATCCAAAGAAAGTTTTAGAGTTTTCAGAAATTATAGTGAAAAACGGCGGAGAATACATAGAAAGTCCAGTTTTAGGCAGTGTAATCCCCGCATCACAAGGGAAGCTTACCCTACTTGTATGTGGGAAAGAAAAAGTTTTTGACGAGGTAAAACCTTTTTTAGATGCAATTTCATCAAAAATATTTTATTTTGGAGAGAACTTTTCGCAAGCATCTTACCTCAAACTTGTGAATAATCTTGTTCTTGGAGAATTCATGATGGCAATATCGGAGGCAGTAGCAATAGGGGAAATATTGGGATTCTCTCCAGAAATAGTTTTAGAAGTTCTATCTTATGGAGCCGGGAAATCAGCAATTTTAGAAAACAAAAAAGAAAAATTAATTAAAAGAGACTTTTCCCCTCACTTTTCCATATCACTAATAAGAAAAGATCTTTTATACCTCAAAGAGGTAATAGAAGAAAAAATAGGGAATGTGGAAATAGAGGAATTACCTTTTGTTTTCAGTCTGAAAAAATATGATGAAGCTTACAGATCCGGATTTTCCCAACTTGATTTTTCATCTATCTTTAATTTCATAAAAACAAAATTTCTAAACTCGAAAGAAAAAAAATATCAAAAATAATAAAGAGGAGAAACAAAGAAAAAATATATAAAAAATAATAGAAGATAAAAGATAATACGGTAAAAAAATGTTTGAACAAAAGCAAATGACTGACCTTAACCAAAAGTTCCATTTTCAAAAAGTTCTCATTTTCTCAAAACCTAACATGGATCCAGAAAAAGTAGAGAATGTGATAGATATTTTGACAAAAAAAGGAAAAGAAGTTTTCCTGTCAGATGAAATAAAAAATATCTCTCCAAAATTTAGATATTTTCAAGTCTCAGATAATCTTGGAGGAATTGATATAATTTTCGTCCTCGGAGGAGACGGAGCTATACTGCGCACTTGTGAAAAAGTAATAGAAGAAAGAAAATTATCAATTCCGATAGTCGGAATAAACATGGGAAGAATTGGATTTCTGACTTTTGGAGAAGAAACCCCCGAAGAAGTGATAGAAAATGTGATGAAGGGAGAATATAGAATTGAGGAGATAAATGTTCTCAGATGTTCAGTTGAAACAACCGAAAAAGAAAAAGAAAAAAACAAAGTAAAAGAATTTTTTGCAGTGAATGATTTTTTGGTAAAAAGTCCAGATGGAATTTTGGAGTTTGAGATTTTCTGTGAAGATGATTTTATGGGGAAAATAAGAGCAGATGGGGTTCTGATTTCATCACAAACAGGTTCAACAGCTTACAATCTTTCACTCGGCGGTCCAATAGTATATCCAGGAGCAGAAATTATTTTAATTTCTTTTCTCGCTCCTTTCTCTTTATTTTCAAGATCTGTAGTTTTCCCAAAAGATAAAACAGTAAATCTAAAAAGCTTAGGTAAAGCCATAATATATGCTGACGGTAAAAAAGTTTTTCTATTAGATGAAAAAAATGAAGTTATGAGATTCAACTATTGCGATTTCAGAATAAAAATATTAAAGGGCAAAAAAACTACTTTTTTTGATTCATTGAGAAAAAAATTCAAATGGCTAACTTGAGCGAAAATTATTCATCACCTTTCAATATATTTTTCAAGTACTTATCTCTGAAAGCTCTATCAAATAAAGTTGGATCAACTTCAGAGGCAGCTTTTAGGTATTCAAGTGCTTTTTCCTTATCACCCTTTGCCGCATATAAAGATGCAAGATTAAAAAGTTTTGCACCTTTTTCTCTGAAATCCTGAGGTTCAAAAGAATTTAAAATTTCCTCCGCTTTTTCAAATTCTCCTTTATTAATATAAACAGTAGAAAGGTTTATAAGAACTCTCATATCTTGTGGTTTTATACTTTGCGCAAGTTCAAGATATTTTTGAGCCGAATCATAATCTTTAAGCTGAGCATAACTTGCACCAATAGCAAAATAAGCCATAAACTTCACGGAATTGACATCAAAAACTCTATCAGGTATGGGTATTTTATAATATTTCCAAGAAGGAGAATTTTCTATTTCTTCAAGAGCTTTTTGACCATACTCTATCGCCTTCTGATACTCACCTTTCATAAAATAAGCATTGGCAACCAAAGCATAAGCTTCCGGAATATTTGCCGGATTTGAATCAGTAGAACGAAGCAAATACTCAATTCCTTTATCTATCTGCCCGAGCTGGACATACATATTTCCAAGTTCTCTCACACCTTTCCCAAAATAAGGAACATACTTTATCGTTTGTTCAAGTAAATCAATTGTCCTTTGAGTAAGAGCACCACCGGATTTTCCTAAATAAAGATAAGCCAAATCATAGTAGGTTCTTTCGGCAGGATTATCATGTTTTAGCGATGCAAGATAATATCTTTCTGATATGTCAAAATTCCTAAATCTTTTTTGCCACTGAGCAATTCTATAATATATTTCTGCAAGCATAAGATTCCTTGAAGCAAAAAATCCTACACTTGCCCTACAAATTTTCCTCCTGACCTGACAAGAAAATTGAGAAAAACCGGTTTCTTTTGTGCAGAAAGGAATCCCATCAACACATGGAGCACCCAAAGAGGCAACAAAAACTCCTAAACCCGGTAGCAAAGCCACAAGCTTTTTATTTATTTCAAATTCAATAGGTTTCTGACCAAAAATATAAGAGTGAATAAGCTCCAAAATTCCAAGATTTAACCAGAACATCAAAACAGATCCTGGCCACTGCAAAGAGAAATTAAAAGACGCACTTGCAAGAAGTGAAAGAATTCCCAGGAACACCCCAGTTGCTATAAAGAAAAGCTCTTCGTCCTCCTCTTTTTTAATTTCTCTTGCCTTTGAGAATATATCAAGATAAAGTTTCAGAATAATAAATATTATTGAGATGAAGATAGTGAAACCAACAATACCAAGATCAACAAATATCTGCAAATACTCATTATGAGCTTTATCAACTCTCGTGTTAGTAAATATAGTGTTCTCATCTAAAAGGCGTGGAGCATACTTCCAAGAATATATTTCAAAATTTCCTCCACCAACACCAATTATTGGATTTTCCTTTATCATTTCAAGCCCGCCACTCCATGCTAAAAGACGAGTTGAAACAGAAGAACCAGGACCAACTTGAACAAAAGATTTAAATCTTGCAATCATCTCCCCACCGAACTTCGTTTGCGTAAAAAAAATAAAAAGAAAAATTGAAGTTCCTACAACTCCCAAGGCCAAATATCTTGAAATTCTTGATAGTGGAACTTTTCTTGTTATGTGAGCAAGGTAAATTAAAAGAAAGAAAATGATGAATGTTATCAGTCCAACCCATCCTGCTCTGTTTTTTGCAGCAACCATGTAAAGAAATGTTATTAATGAAGAAGAAGCAAAAACAACTCTCATAACGATATTTTTCTCAATAAAAGCAAAAGCTAAAATTATAGGGAAAACGGTGAGTAAATATTCAACAGCAAAGTTTGAAAGACCAAAAGTAGTTATAGGATTTGGTGATCCATACTGGTCGGGAGGCATAGGAAAAACCCCAACAACTTGAAGGAAACCATATCCGGATACAATTGACGCTGATATTGCACTGAAAAATGCAATAACTTTAATTTCTTTTCTTTGAAATAAAAAAAGTTGTAATGTAATGTAAGCCAAAACGCCCGGAGCTATCATAACAGCAAGGTTTTGAGTTTTGTAAGGATTATAAGCCCAGATGGCAGATGCCGATCCCAAAATTAAAAACAGAACAACAAGTATGAAAGTCTTTGGGAAGTTAAAATATACTTTTTTTAATTTTAAGGTAATATATACTAAAACAATTCCAGATAATGCTTTTGCAAGATAAGCGACCGAGATTTTTGACCAAACATATTCTATCTCGTATTTGAAAAGTGGAGGCAAAAAAGCATAAATAATAAATGGAATAACTTTGAGTACAGAGTCAAAATCCCATCTTTCAGATGAAACTTCAGATTTTTCAGATTTAGATTTATCAGTTTCAGTTACGCTTTTTCCTACTCCTGAGACCTTTTGAGCCTTAAACTCCTTCTTCGCTTTCCTCTGATCTTTCTTCGCAACCATATTTATTAGATTAAAATTCCTGATTTTAAAAAGTGAAAATCCATATAAAAAGGCAAAATCCCATTTTAGATTCCAAATTAAAGATAAAAAACTTTAATATTTTCCTTTGACGTGTTTTAGACCAGTCTTTATAGCTTCTCCCTTCCCCTAAGTTTTTTCACGTCTTAAAATTAATATCTCATTTTCTTCGCCCCTTTTATATTTTTGAGAATATTTTGAATTGAATCAGATGATCTATCATCAACTTTTGCTCATTTCTGAAATTCTCCTTCTTTCAATTTATCCCTTGTTTTCCAAATTTTTATTTTTCTTCAACTCATTCTATATTATTTTCTTATTCTTTAAAACTTAAAATTTGCTTGAAGAGTTCAATATATTTTCTGGCGACAACCTTGCTATCAAATTCTTTCAAGATCTTTTCCCTTGCATTCTGACGGAGTTCATCATAATTTGGATTATCTAAAATCCATCTTATTCCATTTGCAAAATCATCTGGGTCATAAGGTTTTGCAAGATAGCCATTTATTTTGTGGGCAATAATGTCTTTGTTCCCTCCTACATCAAATGCTACAACAGGGGTTCCACAAGATAGGCTTTCAATTATAACATTTGATAAGTTTTCTTGAAGACTTGGGACCAAAGTTAAATCAGCTGAACTATATAAAGTTGCAAGACTAATATCATCGTTTATATATCCTACATAATGAGTTGGGAATGAAAAATCTGGAACTTGCTTTGGCTTGACACTACCAAAAATTACGAGCTCCAAATTTGTTCTACCTTTTAATTTCTGTAAAGCTTGTGTAATTTGCTTAAAACCTTTTCTCTCATCGCTCAAAGGATTGACAGCACCAAATAAAATAATCTTTTTAGATTTTGGAAGGTTCCAAATTTCTCTTGCTAAACTCTTGTCAATTGGTTTGAAAGTATTAGTATCAACGGGAGCAGGTATATTAGTATGTTTTTTATTTTTCAGTAGAGAACTTTTTTGAGAGCATTCAGTTATCCATCTACTTGTACCAACCACAAATAAATCTTTCTTTTTTTCATAAACTCTTTTTTTTCTCAACCAGCATATTTTGCTCAAATCAAATTCTATTTTGCTTTGAAGTAAAGGACAATTCCCACACGATGATATGTATTTTTCACAATTCCAAAAATAATGGCAACCACCAGTAAAGTACCAAGCATCCTGCAAGGTCAATATAACAGGAGCATTAATTTTCTGTATATCTTCTATTTTCAGAAATCCATCTGCTATCCAGTGAAGATTTACTATGTCTGGTTTTAAATTATTGATTTTTTGAGCTATGTTGTTAAGCCCTATCCAAGATACGCTGAACTGTATGCGAGAACTATCTTTATAAATTCGCAGAGGAAGCCTATCTAATACAGACCTTATGACATTGAAAGCTTTTTTTATTCTTTTTTGTGAATCGGAGATTATAGTATAATCACCGTCTTCATTTTTTCTTGTCATAACAAACATCACGCTATCTATACCTTCTGAGAGTAATGCTTTATGAAGTCTATAAGCTCCTTTTGCAGCTCCTCCTTCAATATCATATGTGCTTACTATAACTATTTTCATTTTTGGAAAGTTCATTAATAATATAATTTTTATTTTTTCATTTGGTTGCTTCACAATAAAGAGAAGAAAAGCCTTTATATGGAGTTCCGTCGGGATTAATATCAAGGAAAAAAGTGTTAAAATTCGGAATATTACTCTGATTATATGAAAGAAATTGTATGTTTGAGAAACCTACTTCTTCAAGTAAAATTTTTAATGAGTATCTATCATACATAAACTGATGTCTTTCAAAAATACTAGTTCTAACTAAAACACCATCTCTTATACTTTTTGGGATGAGATAACTAATTAGATTTAAATAAAGATATAGAAGCTTGTTTTTTATCTTATCTTTATTTAAATTTTTAAATTTTTGCTTTGCTATCTGTAATTTTTGTCTCACCACATTCAAATTACTCCTTTTAACACCTTCCTTATCACCTTCAACTTGATATTCTTTTTCGCTTCCAAGTAATTTTTCACCTATTCTGTATTGGATATAGTCAGCAAGTTCCTTATTTTTATTTTTAACAACATAATCAAAGAATTTTTTCATTTCACCACCAGGCGAAGTTCGGACAAGTTGATCAAGAAGTTCAATAACTATCCACTGATACTTTTCTCTGAAATTTTGTTCATCTTCAAGAACCTTTTCCAGAATCGTAATATATTCTCTGCATATATTTTCAAGGTCAGGAACAACAATTCTTACTATACCTCCCTTTTTCAAAACTCTGTACACTTCTTTTAATACAAAGCGAGCTTGTTGAAGGTTAAGATGCTCTAAAAAGTGGCTAGTATATACGACATCAAAATATGAATCTTCAAAAGGCAAACCTTTAAGCACGTTAACTCTTATTACATCTTTCGAAACAGGATGAATATCTATATTTATCCAATCTCTATGATATCTGCTACCACAAGCTATATTCAACATCTTCATTTCTATATAAAAAATTTAAACAATATTCTACATTTAAGCTTTCTGCATAACAACAATTAGAGATGCTCCATGTGGAAGCAATTCAGGTTTCAAATTTTTCACAAACAAAGAAGCAAGAATATATGAGAATCTACTAACAATCCTTCTTCTTATACTTACATCAATAAGTTTTGGCGGTAGGAACAGATTCTCAAAAAAAGTTTTAAGGAAAAGCAAAGAATGTGTAGGTTGTAATTTCTCATAATAAATGTCTAAAATTTTTAGATTATATTTTTTAGCTAAGAACTCAAAAACAGAAGTTTTCCATCTTGTGAGATGATGAGGAGGCATATTTAGAGCATGATTAGTTATATATTTTACAAAGGAATCATCATTCGGGACAGAGATGATGATTTTTCCGTTTCTTTTTACAGATAAAATCTTGGCTTCAAAGAATTCTTTTGGGTTAGGTACATGTTCAAGAACTTGAAAACTAACTACAACATCAAATGCTTCACTATTTTCTTTAGCAAAATTTTCAAGAGGGATATTAAATACATTTAGTCCTTTTTTCTGCGCTACTAAAACTGCCTTTTCATTAAGTTCTAATCCAATATAATTTTTGCTTCCTATAATTTCTGCAAACCATCCTTCACCACAACCAACCTCTAGAATTTTATCATTTGGATCAATAAATTTTTTAGCATAAATATACTCTTCTTTTTCTTTCATGTAATACCAATCATATTTTTGGAGCTGCTCGTAGAATTTTTTATCGCCCGAAATAAGTGGGAAATAAAAAAGAATACCACAATTCTGACATTCAAAGAGTTCAATATCGGAATCTATCAAATATGAAACATCAATTCTGAAATTTTTCCGATATAAATATATCAATTTTTCTTTTTTTACAGTATCTAAATTTTTTACACCATTTTCTCCACATAGGATACAATTTCTTACTACTTGCATACTAAAAACTTCAAAACTTTGCTAACCCAATTTTTTGCAAAATTTTTCCAATTTTTGTTCCGTATATGATAAGTCCTATAAATCCTAGTGTTTTTTTAGGTAAGAATACATTTCTCATAAAATATCTATCTGCTTCAATATCTCTTGAGATATCGGGTGGATGTTTTTTGATTTCCATATCTTTAGCCATTAACTCAACTTTGAAAGTTTTTTTCAAGATATGAGTGGAAAGTTCGCCAAAACCTATATTTTCAACCATATTGACTCTTGGTAAAATCGCAAGAGCTTTGTAGAACCATATAGTAAAACACCACTGATAATCCCATGTGTCTATTTCTTTGTTTTTCATTTTCAGAAATATTTTTTTCCAGTAGATGTAATCTAAACCTTTCCAATAATTCTTTATGAAAACATCATCGTTGAAATTTTTCATTTCAAAATCGTAGTATTTCCATCTTGTAGCCCATGTTGCCCACCCCCATATAAAAGGCAGAGCAGAAAAAAAGTAATCTCCATCATTTTTCGGTTGATACATAAAATTACATGCTGATATATGCCAAATTTTTTTTTCATCTTTATATTTTTCAAGCAAGATTTTGCAGAATGAAAAGAAACTCAAAGATGGTACAGTATCATCTTCTAAGATTATTCCTTTTTCTTCGTTTTCAAAAAACCAGTTTATTGCTTCGCTTACGGCTTTTCCACATCCTAAATTTTTATCTCTAAAAAGAGTTTTAACTTCACATTCCCAATCAATATTATCTAAAACATATTTTCTTGTAGCTTGAACTTTCTCTGCTTCGCCCGGGACCCAGTCCCGTGGTCCGTCAGCGGCGATATACAATTTTTTTGGTTTTACTTTTTTTATTTTTTCAAAAACTTTTGCAGTAGTATGTGGTCTTCTGAAAATCAAAAAAAGTATGGGAACATCAAATTGAGAATTTGAATTTCTTTCCACCAAACTCATATTATATATGAATTTCTTCTTTTATAAATTTTTACAGATCATTTATATTTAAACTTCACATGGTATAGCAAAAGAGGGGAAAACCCCTTGGGGATATTCCTTTTTTATTTTGAATCCAATCCAATATTTTGGTGCAAAGACAACATCTCTTTTTTTCATAAAATAACAAGCCCACCAAGAAAAAGAACTACAACTTATTATTGCGGCATCACACATAGTAATAATAATAAAATCTACTTGATATGGATTTTCAGATATAACCATCTTATCTCCAAGATAAGAAAATTCATTTTTGATTTTATCTGGTTCATCTGAAAGAAAAATGAAAAAAGGATTCTCTCGGTTCTCCAAAAACCACCTAATTTTCTTGTGAAAATAGTCAAATGGTAAAATTGGATTTTCACCACATATATAGTAATTCCTGAAATCCCCAAGCCTTATATGAACTGCAACCTTGTAGTAGTCTTGATAATTTGAAATGAACTTTTCTGCCTCTTTTACATAATTTTCTTTAAATTCAAGATTTTTCAGGACATCTTTTCTAAACAACTTTTCTGATTGAAAAAAACACCGACCAACATATTTTACTGATGAGATAAAGCCTTCTGAAAAAACAACCTCTGGAATTTCTGTATATTTATCCTCGCATATTTTCTCCGTTTTTAAAGAAACAGAGCTTATTATTTTGCTTTTTGCTAAAATCTCAAGGATTTTCCTCACAAGTCCATATCGTATCATCTCCAAAAGAATCCTATATTTTAATATTCTTTTTAGCTTTGGAGGGAAATTCTTTGGTAAGAGTCCCAAGATTTTATCTTCAATACTAAAAATAAAAAACCTTTTGTCTTTTACATCAAAGAGTGAATTAATATCTTTAAAACCCCAGACCATTATTTTTTCGTTTTTCTCAGCATATGAGGCAAGGAAAGCAAATTGAAACAGCTGATTGCCTAATCCTCCTTCACTTAAAAAAATTATCATTTCTTAACCTGAATTTTATCTCATAATCACATTCAAGATTTTATTTGAAATCGCAACATAATTTGAATACTGAAAATTTTCCATATAAGGCTTCCACCTCCTTAACTCTAAACCCTTTCTTAAAATCTTAGCTATGGAAAAGCCTTTTTCTTCAAGCAAAATAAAAAAATCAAGAAGGAAAGTTCTTGAATCAATATTAGCTCCACCATATTCAAACTGGATAAAATCTACAAAATCATTATTTAAAAATTCCCCAAGACTTAATAATACCTTGATGTCATGCCCTTCTGTATCTATCTTTATAAGATGGATCTTCTCTATGGATTTTTTCCTAATATAATTATCTAATCTCTGAAGGTAGATAATCTCCTGTTCGTGAAAGTTTATTCCAGCGGTTTTTCTTCTGTACAGGGAAGCAAGAGATGAAGAATTATAGTCCTTATATATGATCTGCTCTCCCTCTTTATCGGAAATACCGAAAGCATTAACAAATACGCTAGTAAATTTTTGAAATCTCTCTTGAAGCATTTCAAAACATGATTTTTGAGGCTCAAAAAGATGAATCTCGAAATCAAGCCCTTTTGATTTAAGCACATTCAAGAGATTCCATGACCAATCGCCTATATGAGCACCCACATCAAAAATAATTATATTTTTTAGCTTTTGATTAACCCAGAAACCTACCAAAAATTCCTGAAGTTTAAACTCTCCATTAGTCCTCGGATCAGCATTGTTATTGTTCTCCACAAGATTAAAGAGCTGAAAGAGGATAAACTTTACTTTTCTCTTTATTTTGCTTTCATGAACAAACATGAATATTTTACCTCCCTGGAAAATTTGCCCCTCATATTTATTTGTTCCTCATATTTAAACCAAATTAGTGATAAATGAGATTTTACTAAAAATAAAAAGTTACTTTTTTTAACAGTCTATTGTTAAAAATTTTTGAAAATTGGGAAATAATTTCTATAATTATCAATAGAAATGCTGATAACTATTTATTTTCCTTTCTTCGCTCTCTAAAAGGGTGGCCAAAAATAAATAAAAGAGGAAAGGAAGGAAAGGGGATAATAAAAGCTGTTAGACCGAACGAAAACTGAAAAAATATTCTTCACTCCTTCACTTCCATAAAATAAATAGTTAATTGAAAAAAGAAAGAAAAGAAAGGAATAAGTATAAAAATGCACAGAGAAAATAACAACAGCAAGGAAATAGATACTTCTGTATTCGCTTCCATCGAAGAAGCAATAGAGCTTATAAAAAAAGGTGAAATAATAATTTTAGTTGATGATGAGAGTAGAGAAAACGAGGGAGACATGGTCGTTGCTGCTCAATTTATAACTCCGGAAAAAGTAAATTTCATGACAAAATGGGCAAGGGGACTCTTGTGTGTTGCGATATCAAAGGAAATCTCAGAAAGACTCAACCTCTTTCCAATGGTCGTAAATAATAACTCTCTTCACGGAACAGCTTTTACCGTATCCGTTGACGCAAAGGAAGGAGTATCAACCGGTATCTCCGCATACGATAGAGCTTTAACAATAAAAAAGATAGCAGATCCGGACTCAAAACCAGATGACTTTGTAAGACCCGGACATATTTTCCCAATCGTGGCAAGAGAAGGTGGAGTTCTTGTCAGAGCTGGACATACAGAAGGTTCAACCGATCTTTGTAAATTAGCTGGCCTCATTCCAGCTGCTGCGATATGCGAAATAATGAATGAAGATGGAACCATGGCTCGCTTACCAGATCTCATAAATCTCGCAAAAAGGTTTGGAATGAAAATAGTAAAAATAGAGGACATAATAAGATATAGACTCAAAAGAGAATCTCTTGTAAGAAAAGTCGTTGAAGCAAGACTCCCCACAGAATTTGGAGAATTCAAAATACAAGTGTGGGAAAACATTTTAGATGGTTCACAAAATGCAGCACTTGTAAAAGGAGAAATAAATCCAGATGAACCTACGTTGGTTCGTGTTCATTCAGAGTGCCTTACAGGAGACGTATTCGGGTCATTAAGATGTGATTGTGGTCCCCAACTCAAAAAAGCACTAGAAATGATTTCAAAAGAAGGAAAAGGCGTATTAGTATATATAAGAAGAGAAAGTATGGAAAAAACTCATGAGGGAAGAGGTATAGGGCTTATTAAAAAGCTTGAAGCTTACAACCTCCAAGATCAAGGGTTTGATACGGTAGAAGCTAATTTGAAATTGGGATTTCCCCCAGATCTAAGAGACTATGGTATAGGAGCTCAAATACTCAAAGGAATAGGTGTTGGAAAAATTCGTCTGATGACAAATAATCCCCGCAAAATTGTCGGTCTCAAAGGATATGGTCTTGAAATAGTAGAGATTGTTCCAATAAAAATTCAGACTAACCCAGAAAACGAAAAGTATATAAAAGCAAAAAGAGAAAAACTTGGACATCTCCTTTAAAAAAAGTTTCTATAAAAAAGTTACTAACTTTACACCTTTTATCTACTTTATGATTAATTTTTCAATATGGCAAAAAAGTCTGATAAAAAAGATAAGAATAGAAAAAAAGAAAATGATAGAGTACAAGATGAAGATAATTTGAAAAGTGAGGGAGAATTCCAAGAATATATAATCAATTCTCTTGAGGATTATTTTTTCGCAACTCGTGACCTTTTTATTGAGTTCAGAAACTTTACATTAACGACGAACAAAACTTTGACCGTAACTTTAAATTCTCTTCGTGAGTTAATCCCTATGATTATGAGCGGTAAGATTGATTATGGTAAGGTATCTAAAATTTTGCGCGAAGTAAATGAGGTTTTGCAAAAATACCTCGCAGAACAGGAAAGACTTATAGCTAAAACAACATCTCTCAACAAAGAATTAAAAGATAAAAATAAAGTTCAAAAAATGATGGATGAATATTTTAGCAGATTCTACTTTTCTGTTTCCCCATACGAATATGAAAAAACAGAAAAAGAAGAAAAAGATATAAAGATTTTACCATCTGCTATCTTCAGAGAACTTGATAAAGAAAAAATCAAAGAAATAATGGAAAAATTCGGCGTAGATATAGAAATAGAAAACAAAAAGGATAAAAATAAATAAAAATAAAATAAAGAAGAGAGTGGAATCAAGAACGAAAACATGACAGACAAAAAAAACAAGAAAATAAAAAACATTTTAGATTCTGTAAGATGGAATGAAGTAAAGAATGAGGCAATAGAACTCCTTTCAAACCTTATAAAAATAGACACAACAAATCCTCCCGGCAACGAAAAACCAGCAGCAGAACTCCTTGAAAAATATCTCCAAGAGTTTGGTATAAAAACAAAAATAGTTGAGTCAGAAAAAGATAGAGCAAGTATAATTGCAGAACTTGAAGGAGAAAAAAACAGCAAACCTCTTATACTTTTAAGTCACCTTGATGTTGTCCCGGCAAATCCAAAAGAATGGTCTTTTCCACCTTTTTCAGGAGAAATAAAAAACGGATATATATGGGGTAGAGGTGCAATTGATTGTAAAGGACTTGCCGTAGTTGAAGCCGTAGCTCTCTCCCTTATAAAAAGAATGGGAATTAGAATCCAAAAAGGAGTGAAATTCATATCTGTTGCAGATGAAGAAATGGGAGGAGAAAAAGGAGCAAAATTTGTTGTTGAAAATTTTGATGAAGATATTAATGGATTTTGTGTGATAAACGAAGGTGGAGCGGGCTTCATAATCAAAAACAGAAAAATATATATGCCATGCTTTGGAGAAAAAGGTCCAATTTGGTTGAAAATCAAAGCAAAAGGAAAACCAGGGCACGCTTCAATGCCTCACAAAGATAATCCAAACCTCATTTTAGTTCAAGCTCTTTACAAAATATTGAACACAGATTTTGGGAAAAAACTTACAGACAACTTCATAAAATCAATTGAATTTTACCTTGTCGGAAATAATTTGAGGAAATTCCTGAAACCGGCTTTCAACCTCATACAAAGCTCTGAAAAGATAAAAGAGCTTTTAGGAAAATTAGTCTTCATAGCAACATCACCTACACAACCAAAAATATCAGCAATGTTCTCTAACACTTTAAGCGTAACAATTATGAAATCAGGATATAAGGAAAATGTAATACCAGAAGAAGCCGAAGCAATAATAGATATGAGACTTCTACCCGGATATCAATATGATGAAATAATAGATAAAATGAGAAAAGTTGTAGATGACCCAAGAGTAAGTTTTGAAATCTTGGCTGTCTATGACCCCTCACAATCTGATCCTACATCTGAAATTATGATGAAAATCAAAGAAGCTGCATATTATGTTCTTGAAGCTCCCTTCTTACCAATACTTGCAACAGGATTTACAGATTCAAGATTTTTCAGAAAAAAAGGAATACCATCATACGGGTTTTTACCCTTCTTTTTCACCGAAGAAGAAATATCAACTATGCACGGAATAGATGAAAGAATTTCTATTGAGAACATAGAACTCGGGCTAAAAATTATGTTGTCTATAATTTTGAATCTGTGTGCAGACGAATCCGCAGTTTTCGGAGCATAAATATGTATATATATAACAATAAAAACAAACATGAAAAAGTTAATTTTCAAAATCAAGAAAATTTTATTTGATAATACAACCCCCCATTCCTTATCTTCGCTTTTAAGAAAAAAAAGGAAAGAATTTTTCTATAATGTTATGGGATTAGATACCAAGTCCACAAATGCAAATTCTCAACTAAAAGTAGTTGATTTAGGTTGCGGACCTGGTATGGTTTTGGACGAAATACAAAATGTTATCGGAGTTAATTTGATACCTCAGAAAACATCATATAAATATTTTGTCCTTGCAGATGCAAAATTTTTACCTTTCAAATCAAAAAGCATAGACATTCTTTTCTCAAACTCCGTTATTGAACATATACCACCACAAGACAGAAAAAAAGTAGCAGATGAAATAATGAGAGTTTCCAAAAAATTCTTTATACAGACACCTTACAGATATTTCCCGTTAGAACCACATTATCTTATTCCGTTTATTTCATTTTTCCCGCGGAAACTTCAAAAGAAAATCCTAAAAGTTATCCCACAAAGAATTTATTTCGGCTGGTATCCAAAAGAAGAAGAAATTTACCTCCTTGATATAAAAGAAGCAAAAAAACTATTCCCAAACGCTAAAATAAAGATAGAATTTTTCTTATTTTTACCAAAGAGCATATATATTATCAAAAACTAATTAGAACACAAAAAAAATTTTTAGGATATGAGAGAAATTTTTTCAGAAGTTCTTGGGAAAAAAGTGGCATTACCTCAAAAGTGTGAAAGAATTGTAAGTTTCTCTCCATCAATAACAGAAGCTCTTTTTATGATGGGGCTTGGGGAAAAAATCAAAGGTGTTTCTGTCTACTGTGTAAGACCTCCGGATGCAAGAAAAAAAATAATAATAGGTTCATATTCAACGTATAAAAGAGAAAAACTCCTTGAAATAAATCCAGATATAATTTTCACAACAACAGGTTATCAGCTTGAATTCGCAAAAAAACTTTCAGATGAATTTCCCGTCTGGCCAATAAGATTACCATCAAATTTAGCAGATGTTATTTCAACTTGTTGTGAAGCAGGTCTTGTAGCAGGATATCCCGATGAAGCAAGGCAACTTGAAAGAAAATTAATTGACTATCTCTTTATTTTAAAATCACAAGCAGAAAAAATAAATTCAATTCCAACATCCCAAAAAAATGAAGATAATAATCACAGTAATAGTAACAACAACAAAATAAAAGTTTATGTTGAGATAGATCTTGGAGGTCCGACTACATTTGGAGCTTATAGCTACATAACCGATGCATTAGATTTTTTAGGTTTTGAAAATATTTTCTCAGACGAACCAAAAGAATGGTTGAGACCAGATGACAAAGTAGTATCACAAAAAAACCCAGATGTAATAATTTATGAACCAAAAATGTTTTCAAAAAGAAGGGAAAAAGAAGAAATCATAAAAAAACTATTTGAAAGGTTCGGAGAAATAAAAGCAATAAAAAATAAAAATGTTTTTATAACTCCTGGCATATATGATTTCCTTGCCCACCATGGTCCATCATTTATAACAGAAACTTTACAGTGGATTTTGGAAATAAAAAAGAAACTAAACTTAAAGAAATAAAAAATGGCTGAACATAAAAATTTTCTCTATGATTAAAAAGAAAATAATCATGGTTTCAGATAGCTTCCCACCCGTTCCAAGTGGAGTGTCAAAATACTCTTTTTTCCTCACAAAAAAACTTCTTGAAAGAGGATATGATGTATCAGTAATAACTGGCGGAGTAAAAAATAAACCCCAAGAAGAAATTGAAATAGAAAAACTCGGTGGAAAAGTCATAAGAGTGGGAAAACTAATATCAGTAATTGCAAATGGGACACGATGCTTTATTACTCTACCCTCACCTTATGACCTCTACAAACTCAAAAAAATTTTCTCATCTTATCACGATGCTGTCATAATGCAAGGACCTTTGGGGCTAACCTTACCATATCCTGCAACTTTATTTTCAAAGGCAAAGAAAATTGGCATCTTTCACTCAGCCACAGACAAACCAAATCTTGGTTTCATTTTATTCAAAAGAATAATGAGACCTTTTCTTGATGCCCTTGATGAGAAAATAGCAGTTTCAAGATCAGCAAAAAATGAAATAGAAAAATATTTCGGTCCACAGGACATAGACATAATACCTCCAGGAATTGATACAAAAATTTATTCTCCATCAGCAGGAAAAAGATACAACGATAAACTAATTTTCCTTTTTGTGGGGAGACTTGACGAAAGGAAAGGAGCTGATATTCTTATAAGAGCTTGGCAACGAATAAAAAAAGAAGGTATAAAGAAAGGTAATAAAGTTCCATCACAACTTTTCATAGTAGGAGATGGTCCAATGAGACAAAATTTAGAAAATGAAGTCAAAAATAAAAAAATAGAAGGAGTAAAGTTTTTCGGATTCGTTGAAGAGAAAAAACTACCTGAAATTTACGCATCAGCAGATATATGTGTGTTCCCATCAAAAGGAGGAGAAAGTTTCGGAATAGTGCTGATAGAAGCTATGGCATCAGGATGCTGTGTTATTGCATCAAAAATAAGAGGCTACCAAGATGTAATATCAGATGGTAAAACCGGTATCCTTTTCTCAAACGAAAAAGAACTTATATCTTTTTCCGAAAAATTAAGCCAAGATGAAAACATGAGAGGGGAACTCTCCAAAAACGCAATGGAAGAGTCAAAAAAATACGATTGGGATAAAATAGTAGATCTTATTGAACAGAAAATTAATTGAACAGAAAATTAAAAATTGAAGGTTAAGAAACTGAAAATAAATTACCTATCAAGGACGTGTTTTTCAAGCTCCACGCATAAAAACTCACCTTCAAAAACTTTTTCTGTTTCTTTCTCGTTTTCTTTTTTAAAAACTTCAACAAAAACAGTTTTTTTGTTACCGTCTGATGATATAACTTTTGCAATTGAAACGAGCTTATCTCCAAGTTTCACAGGTTTTATAAATTTCACATTAGCTTTTGCAAGCACAACATAAGGATGATTTGACGCAACCATAGCGGAGTAGTCAGCAAGCGAAAAAGTAAATCCCCCATGAATTAATCCCTTTTCATCTGCGACCATCTCCTCCGTAGTTTCAAGCTCAACCCGAGAATATCCATCTTTTATTTCTATGACTTTTCCACATAGTTTTTCGTTTATAAGTTTATGTGTTCTTTTCTCCATATATCACAAAAAATTTTCAGATATAAATCTAAAATCTCAATTCTCAACAAAATATAGGGTAGATTAAGATTTCTTGAAAAAATCATAACGATTTTGAAAAAGAATAAAGATAAAAGTTAATTTTTTTAAACAAAAAGGAGGTGAAAAACATGAATACAATTACATCAAGGATATTAGTAGGAGTTGTAGTAGCGGCATCTTTGATTTTAGGTGGGTGCGCAAGAAAGCCGGAAAAGGAACTTCAAGACGCAAGGAATGCAATCAAAGAATTAGAGGAAGCAGGAGCTCCTCAATATATCCCTGATGACTGGAATAGAATTAATGCAAGTCTCAGGGAAGCCGAGACAAAAATAGAGGAGAAAAAATATAAAGAAGCAAGGGAGCTCCTTTTGAAAATAGTAGAGGAGGCAAACTCACTCAAATCAAAAGCAGAGGAAGCGAAACGAAAAGCAGAGGAAGAAGCAAAAAGACAACAGGAACTACAACAGCAGCAACAACAAGCCCAAGAAGCCGCTACTCCAACGGCTCCTGAACAGCCACAACAATAAACTTTATAAAGGGGGGAGGGTCTCAATAATAAAAGAAGAAAAATTCTTTACTCCTCCCCCTATTACATCTTCATCATCCTAAAAAAAGAAAAAAGAAAATGGAATTTATCTTCTGATTGGAACTAAAGTTTATATATTTTTTATATAATATATAATTATATAAACAAAAATTTACAGGATAAAAATTTAGGAAGGAAGATCATGGCCGACAAAAAAACAGCACTTGTAGTTGACGATTCAGAAATAGTAAGAAAAATCATGTCAAATCTTGTAAGCAAACTTGGATTTCAAGTAATAGAAGCAGTAGATGGGATAGATGCGATAGAGAAATCCCTTGAGCACGATGTAAAACTTTTTGTTGTTGATATTAACATGCCGGGGCTTGATGGAATATCTTTTGTAAAGCGCCTCAGAAAAACCGCAAAATATAAAGATACACCTGTGGTTATAGTATCAACGGAAAGCGATGAAAAAGACATAAAAATGGCATTTGAAGCCGGTGCAGACCTATATTTTACAAAACCTGTAAAAATTGATAATTTTCTCCAAAAAGTAGAAAATCTTATAAAAATCAAAGGTATTGAATAAAAAAACCTGTTTTTTACGCTCGCATTCCAATTTTGTTTTATTTTTGGATTTACTCACAAAAACAAAAAGTATATAATTTTTTAATAAGGAGGTAAAAATTATGGCAAAGGCAAAGTTTGAAAGAAAAAAACCACATGTAAATATAGGAACAATAGGACATGTTGACCACGGAAAAACTACCCTTACATCTGCAATCACCAAAGTTCTTTCACAACACGGATTAGCCCAGTTTTTGCGTTACGAGGATATAGATAAAGCACCAGAAGAAAGGGCAAGAGGACTAACAATAAATATAACACATGTTGAGTATGAAACGGAAAAAAGACACTATGCACATATAGATTGTCCCGGACACGCAGATTATGTAAAAAACATGATTACAGGTGCTGCTCAGATGGATGGTGCTATACTTGTTGTCGCAGCAACAGACGGTGCAATGCCTCAAACGCGAGAACATATCCTACTTGCAAGGCAAGTCAACGTCGGCAAAATCGTAGTCTTCATAAACAAAATAGATGATGTTGACGATCCAGAAATAATTGATCTCGTTGAAGCAGAGGTCAGAGACCTTCTGACAAAATATGGATTCCCCGGAGATGAAATCCCAGTTATAAAAGGGAGCGCTTTAAAAGCTGTTCAGTGCGGATGTGGAAAAAGAGAGTGTCAGTGGTGCGGTAAAATCTGGGAGCTCCTTGACGCAGTAGACTCATATATAGAAGAACCCGTAAGAGAAGTTGACAAACCTTTCCTTATGCCGATAGAAGATGTATTCCTTATACAAGGTAGAGGAACTGTCGTTACAGGAAAAGTAGAAAGAGGAACACTAAAACCCGGAGAAGAAGTAGAAATAGTAGGGGGAAGCGACAGACCTTTGAAAACGGTAGCAGTATCATTAGAGATGTTCAGGAAAACTCTTGATGAAGCTCTACCAGGAGATAATATAGGAATACTTTTGAGAGGAGTATCAAAAGATGAAGTTTGGCGCGGTCAGGTTGTCGCAAAACCAGGAACAATAAAACCACATAAGAAATTCAAAGCACAAGTTTATGTTCTGACAAAAGAAGAAGGAGGAAGACATACTCCGTTTTACTCTCATTACAAGCCCCAATTTTATATAAGAACAGCTGATATAACTGGTGAGATAATTCTTCCGGAGGGAGTAGAAATGGTTATGCCTGGAGATAATGTTGAGCTCACAATAGAGCTTATAGAATATGCTGCTATCGAGCCTGGACTGCGTTTTGCTATAAGAGAAGGTGGAAAAACAGTAGGAGCAGGAGTAGTTACAGAAATACTTGACTGATATGGCACGGGAACCAATAGAACTTGAATGTACAGAATGTGGGCGGAGAAACTACTCAACAACTAAAAATACACATAAAAAAAGAGAGAAACTGGAACTCCAAAAGTTCTGCAAACAATGTAGAAAACATACAGTGCATAGAGAAGTAAAATAATAAAAAAGGAAATTTTTAAAGGCCCGTAGCTCAAGAAGGTAGAGCATCGGATTCCAAATCCGAAGGTTGTGGGTTCGAGTCCCACCGGGCCTACCCAAAAATATGGAAAAAATAAAAAGGTTTATTCAAGAAGCTATATCAGAAACGAAAAAAGTTGAATTTCCTAACTCAGAGGTTGTAAGAATAACAACAATCGCTGTCATTTCTATGAGCTTTATAGTAGCCGGAATAATAGGTATAATAGACTTTATCTTCTCAAGAATATTCAAACTCATATTCTGAAAGGAGGCAAAAAATGGTAGAAGAAAAAGAAATATCAGTAAAAGAAATTAATCAAGAAAATCAGCAAGAAGAGGAAAAAGCTAAGTGGTGGATCATAAGAGTAAAAAGCGGGAAGGAAGACCTTGTGAAGGCTGAAATAGAAAAGTTGGCACAACAAGAAAGCAAAATAAAACAAGTATTCACACCAGAAGAAGAGCAGAAAGTAAAAAGGAAAGATAAAAAGGGAGAAGAAAAAGAGGTCTTGATAAAGAAAAAGTTGATTTCAGGTTATGTGTATGTTAAAATGGAACTCGATGAGCAACTATGGAATAAAATAAGGAAAATCCCAAATGTAATTGCACTCGTGGGTGAAAGAGGATTCCCACTCCCTATATCATCAGAGAAAATAGAATCTCTGCAAAATAAAACCGCAGCAGGAGAAATAAGAAAAATTTTCAGCTTGTCAATTGGAGACAGAGTCAGAATAAAATCAGGTCCTCTCAAAGGATTTGCAGGAATAGTTGAATGGCTTAATGAAGACAAAAGTAAGGCAAGAATTCTCATCTCAATTTTTGGAAGACAAACACCAGTTGAGATAGAAACATCACATGTAGAAAAAGAAACATAATGAAGATTTCCCTCAAAGGAATAATCCATGACATAATACTATTTCAACTCGGAACCATCTGGATACTTTTTAATTTGAGGGACAAAAGGGTAACCAGCAATATATTTGAAAAGATAAGAATGATTAAAGGTATAGAAAAGAAGATAGAATCTAAAAGAGATGTTATAATTGTACATTCTTCATCTTTGGGAGAAACGAAAAATGCATTACTATTTTCAAAATACCTGAAATCCAGACTCTCAATCCAAAATTCTTTTGATATCAAAAACACTGTATTTACAGATACAGCAAAATCACTTTTCAAAGAAACTTATCTTCTTCCACTTCCATTTTATATAACTATGAGAAATTTTTTGCCGGAAAATCTCAAACTTGTTATATTCTACGAAGGAGATCTGTGGCCGGGATACATAATATCTGCAAAGGAAAAAGGAGCAAAAATATTAGTTGTGAGCGGAAAAATATCGGAAAGATCTGTAAAAATAATAAAAAAAACTCCCCTACCCTATATCCTATCAAACATAGATTCAGTTTTCGCAGCATCAGAAGATTACGCAGAAAGATTTAAAGAAATAGGAATAAAAAATGTTGTAAGTTCAATAGATCTGAAGAATTTGATCTTCCTTGAAAACGAAAATAAATTCACAAACGGAGAAAGAGCAGAAGAAACAAATAAATCAAAAAAATTGAAGAAAATAAAAAAGGGAATAATAGGAATATCAACAAGAGGGAATGAAGAAGTTGAATTCTTGATTGAAACTCAAAAGATATTAGGAGATGATTATTCTCTTTTCATAGCACCAAGACACAATTTTGATGATGTAAAATCTTTTCTCAGTTCAAAAAACATAAAATTCGTAAGTTTTTCAGACATGCAAAAACAAAAACAAAAACAAAAAAATCAAAATAATGAAATAGAAGAGTTAATGGAAGAAATTGCAAGTGGAAGAGGTAAAAACCAAGTTTTCATCATAGACGCATACGGTGTTGTAGATAAAATTTTAGACTATTTTCACTTTGCTTTCGTCGGTGGATCAATATTGCCGCTTGGAGGTCATAATGTTCTTGAGCCAATCTCCAGAGGGATTCTGGTCGCAACAGGGAAGCACATATGGAATATCCCAGAAAGAGAAGAGCTTATTAAAGAGAGAGTCTTATTCATAGTAGATAGTCCCAAGGAGCTTGCAGAACTTATAAAAAAATCAAAAAAAGAAGATATAGAAAGGGTAAAAAAATTTGTAAGTAAAAAGAAAAATGAAGTTTTGTATGAGATGAACAGAATATTAGACGAGATAAATAGAAGATTACTGAATTGAACGGGTATAAATAGCTTATTGAGTTGAAAAGATAAGGAATTAATGAAATTGAGATAGATTGAAATTGAGTTAAATTGGGAGCCGATGGCGGGATTCGAACCCGCGACCTGCGCATTACGAGTGCGCCGCTCTACCAACTGAGCTACATCGGCTTACAAAAATAATAATATAATTTTTACCAAAAACAAAAGAAAAAACAAAATTAAAGTTAAAAAATGTATCCTATTTTTTTAAATGTAAAAGATAAATTGTGCGTTATAATAGGGGGAGGAAAAGTAGCCGAAAGGAAAATCTTAAAGCTTATCCGGGAGGGAGCAAAAGTAATAGTCATATCAAAAGAAGTAACGCAGAAGATAAAGGAGTTAGAGAAGAAAAGGAAAATAAAAAAAATAATAAATTCAGAGTATAAAGAAAATATCATACCAGATAAAGCATTACTTGTATTTGAGTGTACCGGCGATAAAAAAGTTGCAAAAAAAATAAAATCAGAATGCGAAAGTAAGGGAATTCTTGTAAATTCTGCAACATATCCGCAAATTTCAGATTTTTTTGTCCCATCATCTGTAAAGAGAGGAGGAATTCATATAAGTATATCAACAGAGGGTAAATGCTCCGCATTCTCGCGGGCATTAAGAGAAAAAATAGAAGAACAAATCTCCCCACAGCTTTCAGAGAAACTCAAAATAATATCAAAAATAAGAAGAAAATTAATAAAAAGTGAGGGAAAGAAAGATGAGATCAAAGATAAGTTTTTACTTGAAGTATCAAGGTATGCTCTGAAAAAACCAAAAATCTCCGAAAAAGCATTCATAAAATACACAAAGAAAAAAGCTAAAAATTACGGAATAAAGTTGTAAATAAATAATTTTATTTTATATGTTTGGAATAGGATGGCAAGAGCTAATTGTGATATTTATTGTTCTCCTGATTTTTGTCGGTCCGAAAAAACTCCCTGAAGTAGCCAAAAGTATATCAAAAGCAATAAGAGAGTTCGCAAGAGCAAAGGAAGAAGTGAAAAGAAATCTCTCAAAACAACTATCCATAGATGAAGACTCATACCTCGAAATAAAAGAAGAAGGAAAAGAAAAACAAGATTAGAGCATATATTTTGCTAAATTCTCATCTTTCAAAAGTGGTTCAATTTTTTCTCTTACATATTTACCATCAATTATTATTTTCCTACCTTTAAGGTATGGAGCATCAAAAGATATATCCTCCATAACTTTTTCTACGACCGTATAAAGTCTTCTTGCTCCGATGTTTTCTTGGGTCTCGTTTATTTTCGCTGCATACTCGGCTATTTGTTCTATCGCATCTTCTGTAAAATCTACTTGAACATCCTCTGTCTTTAGAAGAATCTGATAGTGCCTTATAGGAGAGTTATCTGTAAGTTTCAAGATTCTCACAAAATCGTCTTTTGTGAGAGGTTTCAACTCAACCCTTATCGGCAGCCTACCTTGAAGCTCAGGTATAAGCTCAGAAGGAGAAGCAACATGAAATGCCCCCGCAGCTATGAAAAGAATAAAATCTGTTCTCACAGGTCCATACCTTGTATTTACTGTTGTGCCTTCTATTATTGGTAGTAAATCCCTTTGAACCCCCTCCCCCGAGACATCTGGTCCGTGCCCCCGCGGATTTATAAGCTTGTCTATTTCGTCTATAAAAACTATTCCTTTATTCTCAACCTTCCAAAGAGCTTTTTTTATTATTTCATCAAGGTTCAACATTTTCTCTGATTCTATTTCTTCAAGTACTTTTATTGCATCTTGAACCTTCATCACCTTCTTTTTCTTTCTCTTTGGTAGCAAAGAAGACATAATAGACCTTATTTGTTCCTCTATTTGTTCCATTCCGGGGACAAACGAAGCTGCTACGACATCAACTAATTGATTTTCTTCTACTTCTACTGCTATGACTTCATTATCAAATTTACCCTCAAAAAAATTTTGAATAACTTCTCCTTTCCTTTCAGGAGGTATATTTTTCTGTTCCATTATTGCATTTATGATTTTCTCAATAGCTATTTTTCTTGCCCTATCCCTAACCTGTCTTTTAGCCTTAATTTTTTCTTCTGACACTGCAACATTAACGAGGTCTCTTATTATAGATTCAACATCTCTGCCTACATATCCTACTTCTGTGTATTTTGTTGCTTCAACTTTTATAAATGGTGCATCAACAAGTTTTGCTATTCTTCTTGATATTTCAGTTTTACCCACGCCTGTTGGACCTATCATGAGGATGTTTTTTGGAGTTATCTCCTCCCGCAAGTTTTCAGGTAGTTTCATCCTCCTTATTCTGTTTCTCAAAGCTATCGCTATCGCCTTTTTGGCTTCATCCTGACCCACTATGTATTTTGAAAGGTAATCTACAATCTCCCTTGGTGTTAGTTCCGACTCCTCTACCTTCTTTATTGATTCTTCCTCTGCGTATTCTATTGCTTGTCTCATCTAATCTAATTTTACTTCATTTATCTACCCGCAACAAAAGGGCTGAAAGATTTACAATTTCTATTTACAATTTTTGTATTTTTCCACAAAAAAAAAAAAAAAAAAAAAATAATATTTATTATAAATAATAATATTTTTTTTAATATGCCTGTAAGGGTTCTTATTGTTGATGACTCTGCATTTATAAGAAAAGCTCTAGCAGATATATTGAGAAAAGATAGCGATATTCAAGTTGTTGGAGAGGCAAAAGACGGTGACGAAGCAATTGAAAAATTCAAAGAACTAAGACCTGATGTGATAACTCTGGATTACGAAATGCCAAAAAAGAACGGGATAGAAGTTATAAGAGAGATAATGAAAATAAAGCCGACTCCTATCGTTATGATATCATCTTATACGAAGGAGGGAGCTTTGATAACTTTGAAATGTCTTGAAGAGGGAGCCATTGATTTTATATCAAAAGATATAGAAAAAGGAACATTAGAAGTTATAAGAAAAGGTAAGGAGATAATAGAAAAGGTAAAAAATGCGGCAAAAGCTCGTATCCAGGTTAGAGCCAAACTCGAACCGAAAGAGGTAGAATATATAAGACCTCGCACAGAAGATATAAGACTTCGTCCAGAAAAAAAAATTGAAGAAAAAAGAGTATATGATAAAACTTTGAAAAAACTTATAGTGATTGGTGCATCAACAGGAGGTCCAAACACAGTTATTGACATATTATCTACTTTGCCTCCATTACCTGCTGCTATTTTAGTTGTAATACATATGCCACCCATTTTTACCGAAATCTACGCTCAAAGATTGGCAGAAAGAACGGGGTTCCCAGCAAAAGAAGCACAAGACGGAGATAAATTAGAAGCAGGAAAAATTTTTGTCGCACCCGGAGGTAAACACATAAAAGTGATGAAAGGGGGAATAATAAAAATAATAAATGAGCTTCCCGATGCAATATATAAACCATCAATTGACCTTGCAATAGAATCTGCTGCTGAGGTTTTCAGACAAGATACAATCGCTGTAATATTGACAGGTATGGGAAACGATGGAGCAAAAGGTATAAGAAAAGTTAAAGAGTTCGGTGGCAAGGTTATCGCAGAAAGTGAAAAGAGTGCCATTGTTTTTGGTATGCCAAGAGCCGCCGCTGAAACGGGACTCGTTGACTATATTGAAGATGCTCATAGAATACCAGGTATTTTAGAAAAGCTTGTTATATCTTAATTTGAAAAAGTAAAAAACATGGATTTGAATTTAAATAAGGTTTCTGATTTTGAGGATTTTGAAGCAGTTTGCGGTCTTGAAATTCATGTTCAACTCAAAACAAAAACTAAACTCTTCTGTCCCTGCCCAAGAGAATTTACGAATATTCCCAACTTGAATATATGTCCAATATGTGTTGGGTTGCCTGGTGTTTTACCTTATCCGAACAGACAAGCTGTGGTCTTGGCTGTAAGAGCTTCTCTATTGCTCAACATGAAGATAAACAGAAAAAGCTTTTTTGAGCGCAAAAACTATTTTTATCCAGACCTACCAAAAAACTACCAGATATCCCAATATAGAATCCCTCTTGCTGAGGATGGCTTTCTTGAAATAGAAGTTAATGGAAACAAAAAGAAAATAGGCATTCAAAGACTACACATGGAAGAAGATGCAGGAAAAATGATTCACGGAGAAGGTTTAAGTTATGTTGATTTTTCAAGGAGTGGAACACCGCTCATTGAGATAGTCACAAAACCTGATATATCTTCACCAGATGAAGCCTATGCTTTTCTCACAAAGCTGCACAAATTACTTGTTTGGTGCGATATTACAGAAGGAAGTATGGAGGAAGGAAATTTGAGGTGTGATGTTAATGTTTCGGTAAAACCTCGGGGAGTACAAAAGCTTGGAACAAAAGTTGAAATAAAGAATGTGAATTCTTTCAGATTCATAAAAGAAGCGATTGATTACGAGATAAAAAGACAAATCTCGGTTATAAAGTCAGGAGGAAAAATAGAGCAGGAAACCAGAGGTTATGATTCTTTTCAGAAGAAAACTTTCACTATGCGTTCAAAAGAATATGCTCACGATTACAGATATTTCCCAGAACCCGACATTTTACCTCTTTATATTTCAGATGATATAATAGAAGATGCAAAATCCGGTATTCCGGAACTTCCAGACGATATGAAAAAAAGATTTATTAATGATTATGGACTTTCTCAATATGCTGCTGATGTTCTAACATCCGACAAAAAGATCGCTCTACTTTTTGAGGATTTGGCAAAAGATTTTGAAGATAAAAAGTTAGTTTCAAGTTTCGTTCTTGAAGAAGTGATGAGAGCTATAAATGATGGAATATGCGACATAAATAAAGATGAAGATAAAATACTTTTACTTGATTATTCAAGGGAAGTTTTAAAGAGTATAGTTGCTGGAGTAATTACTCGAAACGCAGGAAAAGAAGCTTTCAGAGAGGCAATTTTAAAAAAAGAAAATATATCAGAAGCCATAGAAAAAAGAAAAAAAGATTTATCTGAAAATCTGGTTGAATCCGCTGTTCTGCAAGTTCTTCAAGAAAATCCAAAAGAAGTTGAAAGGTATAAATCCGGCGAAAAAAAACTTATTGGATTTTTTATCGGTGAAGTTATGAAAAAATTAGAAAAAAAAGCTGACCCAAAAGTTGTAAAAAGTATCATTGAGAAAAAACTTGAATCTTAAAAAAAGAAAAATTGCAAAAAATTTATCCTATGATTTTGAAATGTGAAGACATAAATTTGAGTTTTGGGGGAGTAAAAGCATTATCAGGAGTTTCGCTTGAAGTCAAAAAAGGTGAGATTTTAGGCATAATAGGTCCTAACGGTTCCGGTAAAACCTCTCTTTTTAATGTAATAACAGGAATATATAAACCAGATAGCGGTAAAGTTTTCTTTGAGCAAAATGGAAAACTCGTTGATATTACAGGTCTTCCACCCCATAAGATAGCAAGGCTCGGAATCTCAAGAACTTTCCAAAACATAAAGCTTTTCAGCTATCTTACAGTTTTAGACAATATTCTTATTGGAAGAAATATTTATTTCAAGGCTGGAATCTTCAGAGTAATATCTGGGCTCCACAGAAAAGACTATGAAAAAAATAGGGAAATTGTAGAAGAAATAATTGATTTTCTTGATATGAAACCTTATAGATACTCTTTTGCTCGTGATATACCTTTGGGTGTGAGGAAAAAAGTTGAATTAGCCCGGGCTCTGGTCCAGATGCCAAAACTTCTTCTCCTTGATGAACCTACCTCAGGTCTCACATACGAGGAAAAATCTGAGTTCCTCTACTATGTGAAAGAAATAAACGAAAAGTTTGGCATAACTTTGGTTGTTATAGAGCACGATGTAAAAGTAATAAGTTCAATTGCGAACAGAGTTATCGCACTTGATTTCGGGATTAAAGTCGCAGAAGGTTCAGCTCACGAAGTTCTGAACCATCCACGAGTTATAGAATCTTATCTTGGAGCTCCATAATTTTGTTTGTTAGCCCTCTTACTTTTTGTCTTTTTATTTTCTTTCATCTAATTTGAATTTTGAGAATATCTCGGTCAGATTTTTGGAAAATAAATTGAGAGATTTTGCCTCCTCTGAAATCTTCTTTACTCCCTCAACCCCTCTCTCTATATTAGATGTTGTCTCAAAAATGTTTCTTGTAGATTCCCGTATAGTTGAAGCTTGTTGTTCTATTGACGAAGAAATAGCAGAAATGAGCTCTGTTGCTCTTGCAACCAATCCTCTTATCTCCTCAACAATCTGAACAACAGATTTTGACTCCTCACCCGAAGATACAACAATATTTTTCAGACTATCAAACCTCTCCGCAACCTGAGTTAGCGTAGATATAAATTCATTCAAATTTTTCTTTATTTGCCCTGATTCCTCCGATGTTCTACCAGCAAGCTTTCTGACTTCATCCGCAACGACTGAGAAACCTCTACCGGCATCCCCTGCTCTTGCGGCTTCTATTGCTGCATTCAAAGCTAAAAGATTTGTCTGGTCTGCTATATCTTCTATAACCTCTACTATGTCTTGCAGACCCTTCGCTCTCTCTACAATCCCCATTATTACTCCATACATCTCTTCAAAGTCTTTTGTCATCTTGATTATTGATTCATAAGACTTTATAACTTTTGCTTTCCCAGTTTCAGCAGTTGAATCTACTTTCTTTTGGAAGTTCAAAATTTCGTTTGCATTTTTTGAAATTTCAGATGCCGTTGAGCTCATCTCTTCAAAGGCTGTGGATACAGCAGAAAGTGAGTTCAAATTCTGTATTAATCTACTTGATGTTTCTGCTGCCATTTCTTGAAATTTACCCGCTAAATCAACAAGTTTTAAAGCTACATCTTTTAAAGTAAGAAGAATTTGAGATATTGTATCCAAAAACAGATTAAAATTGGTTCCGAGTTCTGCTATTTCGTCTTTACCTTTTACTTTTATTCTCTTTGTAAGGTCAGCCCCACCTTCTGAAAGCTTTTTGAGAAAAATTGCAACCTGCCTTATACTTGAAGAAATACTGTTTGAAAAGAAAATAGCAAAAATAACATACCCTATTACTACCAGCACTATAATAATCCAAGATAACAATAAAGCCCTGTTGACTATTGAATAAGAGGTTTTTACGATTGCATCTTTTAGATTTTGCTGTGCCAAATTCAGACGATTTGAAGATTCAGATAATTTGTCAATCTCCACCTCTCCTCTTATAACTTTCCCAACACTCGCAATATACTCAAAAACCGCATTGTTTAGCTCTTCTACTTCTTTCTCAATTTCCTTAAGCACTTTTAGCTTCTCTAAATTTTGAGTGATTTTTTCAATAGCCTCCTTACCACCTTCCTGAATAATTTTCTCATCTTTAAATTGAATAGCTTCTGTGGCAATATCTCGAATTTTCTTTATAGAACTTTCCAATTCAAAAGCATAACTCAGATAAAAGCTTTTGTCCAGAGCCGACTTTGCTGAAACTTGCAAAAGA